>Ga0100392_1003166_pt1 | contig 15131 bp, 10 predicted proteins | sample CryGeymeta201516_FD_81548 | JGI IMG/M metagenome (GOLD analysis project Ga0100392, IMG submission 81548) | Groundwater microbial communities from Crystal Geyser aquifers in Utah, USA - Crystal Geyser metaG 2015-16 | ecosystem: Environmental > Aquatic > Deep subsurface > Groundwater | place: USA... | reverse complement strand
GTGGTTTTGCCGTTCCTGTCTTTTGTATTGACGGAATCGGTGGTGGTGGAAAAATACCATTAATGCCGAACTATGTCTTGTCCCAGGGTCATAGTAAATGGGTATTAAGAAATTATGAAGGACTCATCTGCAATTACACTGAACCGTCAAACTATACCTATGAACCACCGGCAAATATTGAAAAGTACATTGACCCTAATGACCAGAAAAATATAATAGGTGTTAGTGAATTATTGTCAGACTCAAATACAATTAATATTGTACCGAAAAATCTTGTTCGTCATCAACGACGAAAAAAATAAATTAGAATTAAATAATTAACCATTCACTAATCTTATGATCTGGGCAGACCGCGAAGCAAAAAGACTTAAAGAACGTCATTTTTCTCTTGAGTGGGTCGATGATATGAAGACGCCTTCGGGAAGGATTCACGTTGGCTCTCTCCGGGGTGTCATCGTCCACGATTTAATCTACAAAGCTCTCAAAGAAATCGGCGTTAAGGCAAAATTCTCCTATGTTTTTAATGACATGGATCCGATGGATGGAATGCCTGCTTATTTAGATAAAAATAAATGGGGCAAATATATGGGCCAGCCATTGTACAAAATCCCCTCGCCTAAGCTAGGATTTAAATCTTTTGCTGATTATTACGCAAAAGAATTTATTGGAGTTTTCAATTCCATCAACTGCCACCCGCAAATTATTTGGTCATCAGAACTTCACCGGTCCGGAAAAATGAATGAGATAATTAAATTGTTTCTTGATAAGGTCGATATTGTTCGGGACGCTTATAAAAGAGTGGTTAAAAAAGAACGCCCCCCGAATTGGTTTCCCTATAATCCGATATGTGAAAAATGCGGAAAAATCGGCACAACCAATTCTTACAAATGGGATGGTAAATATGTATATTACCGCTGTGAACCGCAAATGGTTGACTGGGCTCGCGGTTGCGGTCACGAAGGAAAGATAGAGCCAACAAGGGAAAACGGCAAACTGCCTTGGAAGCTTGACTGGCCGGCCCATTGGAAAGTCATCGGCGTTACCATTGAATCATCAGGAAAAGACCATATGTCTTCCGGAGGATCTTACGATATGGCCGTTCATTTCTGTAAAGAAATTCTTAAAATTGAACCTCCTGATGCTATGGGTGGTTATGAATGGTTTACCATTGGCGGACGAAAAATGTCTTCTTCTAAAGGAATCGGCTCCTCGGCTAAAGAAGTTTCCTCTATCCTACCACCAGATGTCTTCCGTTTTATGCAAGTTAGAACTCCTATCTCAACTCATCTTGACTTTAATCCATATGGCGATACTATCCTCAATCTCTTTGATGACTATGACAGACTGATGAACTCTTATTTTTTAAAAATTGAGAATAAGTTGCCTAAAGGAAAAGCCGGAGAAGTCACGCTTGACTTTGCCCGAATAATTGAGTTATCTGAAGTTAAACCGCTCCCGAAGTCGCGAATATTCCTACCTCGCTTCCGAACGATGGTTAATCTGTTAGAGAATAAGAAAAACGTTTCAGATTTTTTTAAAAACCAAAAGAGGAGTTCCCTATCCTTAGAGGAAAAAAATCTTGTTGAAGAAAGAATAAAATATGCAAGAATATATCTTGAAAAATACGCTGGAAAAAAACAGAATAACAACTCTGGTGCGGCCGCACCAAAGCTGCTATTGTCTCCAAAGCAAAAAGAATTTCTTAAAAAACTTGCTGATAATTTATACAGATTAAAAACCGAAGATAAACAGCAAATTCAACAACTTATTTTCGATGCCATCAAAGAAACCAACGTAAAACCCAAAGAAGCGTTTCATGCTTTCTATAATGCTTTGACAGGAAAACCTTACGGGCCAAAAGCCGGGGATTTGATCAAACAATTAGGGGTGGAAAAAGTAGTTGGCCTTATTAATAAAAGCGAAAAAACAAAAGAAGAAAAAACTGTTCACCTCTTCCCGATTCTTAATAATCCGGAAATCTTTTCTATTGATAAATCAATGCTGGAAAAATATCCTTCGCTTAATATCGGTATTGCGGTTATAAAAGGAGTAATAATAAAGAAAAACGATCTTGGTTTGGCGAAAGAAATTCAGGAATTTGTTAAGTCTCAAGAAAACTTAACTAATGAGATGATCGGAAGTTATCCGGAAATTCAGAGTTATCGAAAAATATACAAAGAAATGGGTCTTGACTGGCATTCTAAAAGACCGTCACCCGAAGCACTTTTAAGAAGGATTGCCCTTAAGAAAGGTCTTTATGAAATTAATACCTGTGTTGACGCCTATAATTTAATTGTCATGAAACATCATATTTCCTCGGGTGCCTTTGACCTTGATCAAATCCAATTCCCGACTGTTTTAAGATTTCCAAAACATGATGAAGAAATTTTACTCTTAGGAGATAAAGAACCAACTAAATATAAATCGAATGATCTCGCCTACTTTGATCAAGTCGGAGGATACAATATTTATTTCAACTACCGTGACGCCCAGAGGACTGCCGTCACTGAAGAAACGAAAAATATTTTAATTAACATTGATGGAATTTATGAGATAACCAGAAAACAAGTAGAAAAAACTTTAAAAGAATCAATTGAAATTATTACTAAATACTGCGGAGGAAAGGTTGAACTGGCGGGAATCGTTTAGCTGTAATTACTGCCCGCGTTACTGATCAAAATGCTATGAGGATGGCTTTCTATTAAAGATGCTTGAGTAATAGGAATAAAACGGCCTTTTTGATGTAGTTGTTTAATATTTTTCGCACCCACATAATACATGCCTGATTTAATCCCGCCTAAAACTTGATCAACAACACTCTTAACTGTTCCTTTAATTGGCACATATCCTTCCACTCCTTCCGCCACTAATACTCTATCTTTATAATTTTTTCCATGAAACTCACCCTCGGATTTAATTTCCGCGCCTTTTTTCATCGCTCCCACCGAACCCATTCCTCGATATTCTTTAAAAATATATATATTTTGCTTTGTTTTTAAAATGCTTAAGAAACGACTCGGTACTTGTTCTCTTTTAAGTTTGATGACCTTTCCCGGCGACTCAATCGTTGAAGCAAAAAAGCTTCCTGTCATCACACTATCAGCACCAGCGGCTAAAGCTTTGACTATGTCTCCGGAATATTTGATGCCGCCATCGGCAATCACTGGAACTTTATATTTAATCCCTGCTTTGGCGGTTTCTTTTATAGCAGAAATCTGAGGTACTCCCATACCAGAGACAATCCTCGTCATACAGATGGCACCTGGCCCCATGCCGACTCTTAAACCATCAACCCCAGCTTTAATCAAAGCTAGAGCTCCTTCATAAGTGGCTATATTACCAGCGATGAGCTGAAGATGAGGATAGGTTTTTTTAATATTTCTCACCGTTTCAATAATCTTTTTGGTAAAACCATGAGCCGAGTCGATAACAATAAAATCAACATGAGCTTTAACTAAAGCCTTCAATCTTTCTTCATGGCTTTGATTTACGCCAATAGCCGCTCCCACTAATAAATTCTTTCTTTTCACTTTCAAGACCTCTTTTGCTTGATCATTAATAGTTAGATTGCGATGAATTACCCCGGCACCGCCTAAGCTGGCCAAGCTTATTGCCAACTTTGATTCAGTCACCGTATCCATTGGAGAAGAAACTAGAGGAATTCGTAATTTAATTTTCCTTGTCAAATTAGTCTGTAGATCAATTTCCTTTCTCTCAAAATCAGTATACCCAGGCAGAAGAAGAACGTCGTCAAAAGTAATACCAGTGAAACCATTTCTTGAAGAAAACATATATAATATTATTACAAATTTATGAAAAAATCAATGAGAAAAATTTTAATTGCCACTACTAATCAATCTAAATTAAAAGAAATAATGATTGGGTTAAAAGAATTAGAGGGATTCGGAGTAAAACTACTTAACTTAAACGACGTTGGAGTGGAGAAAGAGCCAGAAGAAACCGGAAAAACTTTCCAAGAAAATTCCGAAATAAAAACCAAGTTTTATGGACGTCTAACCAGCCTACCAACTATCGCCGACGACGGAGGACTAATAATCCCCTATTTAGATAACGCTCCAGGAGTTAAATCACGGCGTTGGCCTGGATATGAAGCCAGCGATGAAGAGTTAATAAACTATACTCTATCCAACCTACGCGGTTGTACGGGCTCAAAAAGAATCGCCTATTTGGAAACCTGTGTCACGTTTTATTTACCTTCTGGACACCCTCAGGGTGACCAAACTATCTTTGAACAGGAAAAAATCAAAGGACATATTGCTAAAAAACCTACTGGCCGCCCGACCAATGGTTACCCTTTCCGGGGTCTATTTATAGTTGATAAATTTAATAAATATTATGAAGAACTAACTGAAGAAGAACACCAGCAGGTTAATCATAGATTAAAGGCGTTGAAAAGGTTAACAAAAAGAATTAAAGATTTGATATGATATTTTAACTATGCTATCTCTCGATTTTATTCGAAATAACAAAGAAAAAGTTTTACAAGCGGCTAAAAACAAAGGCCGCCAGGTTGATTTGGACAAAATACTTTCTCTTGATGATCAAAGACGAAAACTAATCCAACAAGCTCAAGTCCTCCGTGAAGAAAGAAATAAACTTGCTAAACAAGGTAAACCCCACTCCGGCGAAGGTTCTGTTAGAGGCAGACAAATTAAAGAAGAACTTAAAAAAATCGAAGACGATCTGACTAAAATTCAAACCCAATTAGATTCATTAGTCTCATTTGTCCCAAATGTCCCATTACCAGAAGTTCCAATCAGTAAAGATGCTACTGGAAATAAAGAAATCAGAAAATGGGGTAAGATTCCTCGGTTCGATTTCAAACCTAAATCTCATATCGAATTAGGACAAGCTCTTGATCTTATTGACTTAGAACGAGGCGCCAAAATTTCCGGCTTTAGAGGTTATTTTTTGAAAAATGAAGCAGCGATTCTTCACTTTGCCTTATTTTTTTATGTCTTTAACAAGCTTATTAAGAAAGATTATCTTCCAATTATTGCTCCAGCAGTCATAAAAAGCTTGTCTCTTTTTGGCTGCGGTCAGTTTCCCTGGGGCGAACAAGATACTTATAAATTAAATGATGAGGACGCTTATTTGGCAGGTACAGCTGAACAACCAGTTACTTCATATTATTCCGGAGAAATTTTGAATGAAAAAGATCTGCCGAAAAAGTTCGTCGCTTTTTCTCCTTGTTTCAGAAAAGAAGCAGGCGCTTATGGAAAAGATACTAAAGGTCTATACCGGCTTCATGAATTTTGGAAGGTTGAACAGGTAATTATCGCTAAAAATAATATTGAAGAAGCTAAAAAACTTCACGAAGAACTGCAAGCAAACTGCGAAGAGATTTTACAAGATTTAGGTCTTCCCTACCGAGTAATGATAATGTGTACCGGAGATATGGGCGAACCCCAGATGAAAAAATACGACACAGAAACCTGGATGCCGTCACGTCAGGCATACGGAGAAACCATGTCTAATTCAATTATGGGTGACTTTCAAACCAGAAGACTGAAAATTAAATATCGGAAGAAAGACGGCTCAACTGAATATTGTTTTTCTTTGAATAATACCGCCCTTGCCTCACCCCGCATCTTAATTGCCCTGCTGGAAAATTATCAGCAAAAAGACGGCAGTATTTTGATTCCGAAAATCCTTCAAGAATTAGTAGGATTTGATAAGATAAAAAACGAAATAACTACTTTATAAACTTTATAGACTTTATGAACTTTATAAACTAATTATGGTTTCGGCGTCGGTGTCGCCAACGCTTCCTGACTACATCTATCTTTAGTTTCTGTTCCTTTAATAAAGTATTCTCGTCTTCCAAAATAACAAGTCTTTTCTACGACACTATCAGGTTTTGCATACCATTTACTTCCGTTTGAGTAATTATTCAAAAGATAACTCATTACCCGATTCCAAATTGGTGAAGCACCCGTTATTCCTGAAGTAAGATAAGGATTCATTGCTGTATTGTCATTATTTCCCACCCAAACTACCACTAAAAAATCCGGTGTATAGCCGATGGTCCAGTTGTCTCTTTTATCATTAGTCGTTCCCGTCTTGACGGCAACTTTATAACCAGGGATTTCCAAAGAAGAAGAGGGTCCAAAAGCCCACTGCCTGGCAAAGTTATCCGATAAAATGTCGGAAATAATATAGGAGATACCGCTGTCAATCTCTTTGATTTTAAATGGCTTGTATTCTCTTATAATCTGACCATTGCTATTTTCGATCTTCGTAAAGTAACTCTCTGGTAATTTATAACCATTATTAGCTAAGACGCCAAAAGCTTCTGCCATATCAATCATCGTTACCTCACCACCACCCAAAGTCAAAGACAGTCCGTATCTTGACTTATCTTGCCAAGTGCTGATTCCCATTTTACTGGCGTAGTCGATAAAGTCAGAAACACCGACTTTTTCTAAAGTACGTACAGCCGGAATATTGTAAGAATTGCCTAAAGCATATCTTAAAGGAATTTTTCCGTGATATTTGCCATCGTAATTGACTGGCTGATAAGGTGAAGCACCGGGTATCTTAAAGACCACCGGTGAATCATCAAGAATAGTCGCCGCTGTAAAACCTTTTTGTAATGCCAAAGAATACATGATTGGTTTTATTGAAGATCCAGGCTGTCTTTGGGCAGTCGTCACGTTAAAAGCGCCATATGGCTGTTCAAAGTAATCTTTTGAACCAACCATGGCTAAAATCTCTCCGGTTGATGGACGAGTGACGAGGATGGCTCCGTTGGTTACATTTAAATAATTTATCTTATCAAGTTTTTCCCTTAAGATCTGTTCTGCTTGTTCTTGGATATCTAAATCCAAAGTCGTATAGACTTTTAACCCGCCTTCTTCTACCTTCGAAATGCCGAAATATGATTCCAGCTGCGATTTAGTATAAAAAACAAAGTGCGGCGCCCTAATTGCTGTTTTCGGTGGTATTACTTCCAGATTTGAGATTTGAGATTTGAGATTTAAGCTTTCTTTAATGTATCCCTGTTTATACATCGCCTCCAGTACTTCATTTCGCCTCTCCAAAGCCGCTTTAGGATTAATATAAGGAGAATAAAGAGATGGAGCTTGAGGTAAACCCGCCAATAAAGCCGCTTGCTCGAGCGTCAGATCTTTGGCTGATTTACCAAAATAAGTTTTACCTGCCTCTTCAATTCCATAAGCTGATCCGCCATAGGGAACTTGATTGAGATACATCTCCAATATTTGATCTTTAGTGTAAATTCTTTCTGTCCATAAAGCTAAAATAATTTCTTTTATCTTTCGCTCCCAAGTCCTTTCTGGAGTTAGTAAAGCTGCTTTGACCAGTTGTTGAGTAATCGTTGATCCTCCTTGAAGGTTTTTATGGATCATCATTTCTTTGATCGCCCGGAAAATGCCGGAAAACAAAGCAATACCATTATGACGATAAAAATCTTTATCTTCAATGGCGATGGTCGTCTGCGCCACATAATTTGGCAGTTTTTTTAGACTCACCGGAGTCCGATTTTGCTCATGATAAATTTCGTATAAAAGTTTGCCATTGCGGTCATAGATATGAGTCGACAAAGGATAGTTGGTTTTTCCAATGTTAGAAGGTGAGGGCAGCGACTTAATAAAAAGATACGAATTATTAGCAAAAACAATGATTAAAGTAACCAGACTGCCGGTAATAAAATACTTAACCCGAAGCGATATCTCTGGCAGCGGCAGTCTAACCTTGATAGCTTTTAAGCGCCTGATCAGAATAGTTAAAGCTCTCGTTAGTATTTGAAAAGGAAAGATGATGAGGCGTTGAGTTACTTCACCAATAGTGATGAAAAAGTTGACTAAATAATATAGTGATTTAAAGATCATGAAGTTAATTTTACCAAATATTATAGGTTAAAGCAATTTCAATTTAGCCTTAATCACTAATCTTTCCCACCAAGTGCCTGGTGGTTCGCAGGTAACTAAAGTCAAGTAAGACGCATCTTTCTTTTGTTCTAGGACCGAGACATCGCTCGGTTTAACAATTAATATGGAAAAAACTTCATAATAATATTTGATATCTCCTAGTTTGATAATAATGGTGTCACCTTTCTCCAAGGAAGATAGATAGGTAAAAATAGTTTTATAGTCTTTGACATTATACAATTGACGCAAGGTTGAATGACCAAAGATGACGACATTACCATACTCGCCAGGTAAAGACTGCGGTAGATAATGAATGAGACTCTTAGTTAAATCTTCGCCACCTACCACTACTTTGGCATCACTAATATTTAATTTTGGGATGGAAAGGAAATATTCTTTAACATTAACATTAGAAAAAGAATTCGTTTGCGGTCTGGAAGGAAACCAAAGACTGGCCTGGGTATAGTCTCTTAAATTATTTGAAAAGATGTTAAATATTCCTAAGATAGAGTTGGCTTGATTTAAAGCGGAAGCATCTTCATTATCTGTAATTGGTGTTTGAAAATTTTTTTTCAGAAATAAATGAGAATATAACTCAGAAGAAATAATCGGATAAAAAGACCAAAATAAAAGAAAGCTGCCAACAACTAATGATAGATAAGAAAAATAGTTAATTGCTTTTTTTCTTGGTGAATTATCTTTCTTTTTATAAGTATAAAGAGCCATTTAAAGACTGGATAATTTAATAAAGATATTTTTATTAAAAACTGGCAGATAATCTTTGATCATTGGCAGCGGCTCTCTAATTTTTAGGTCATAACCTTCAATATTAAATTTTTCTTTAAGAAGTTCTGAAAGGTTGTTTTTGTTTCTTCCTAAGACTAATTTAACAATTTCTTCTTTTTTAATCTGTTTTGTTATCTTTGCCTTTACCGAGGTGGTTATTTCGAAACGATTATCTTTAATAATCACTTTTTTATTATTATAACTTATTCCTTGTTTCTCTAGATTAAAACCGTTTTTAACTTCCGGCGTTAATTCTTTGCTAATACCGGCTAAGATGCTATTTTTAGCATAGGCGTAAAAAGTCGTTAACACATTGGTTTTTAAGCTAAGTTTATCTCCTTCTTCACCTAGTTCTTTGGAAAACGAAGGTTGATCAAGTTTAACCTGAGAAAAGTCACTGACTGCTTCAAATGACTTTAATTCGGACTGTTTTTGTTCTTGTTTTTTTGCTTTTTCCAAAACTAAATTAGTTAATTGGTCATAGTCTTTTTTCGCTACCGTCCTTACTTCTTTTTTTGATCCTCCGGTTAACGCCGCTTCATTAATCGCAAAAAAAGTTGAGGAAGATAAGTCGTCAATTTTAAACCTCTGATCTTTAGATAGATTGCCTTGAGGACCAATATTTAAAGCGGTGATCGCCGCCTTGCTTTTGCCTGGCAGTTTAGCAGAACCGTCGGCAGCAATGGTGGACGAAGCTACTTTAACATCTGAATCTAAAATAAACTGAATATTATTTGTTGTTAAAACTGTTCCTTTGTTAAAAGCTTTTTCTTTGTCATCAAAGTTATGAACTGTTACCTCGCCTTTAGCCGCATCACCGATATCCTTTTGACCAGTGGTCGCAATTGTTTCGGAAAACTGGGCTGTCTCAGTAGCTATCTTAAAAGGAATGTCCAAAATTAACTCTTTCTTTACCGTATAGAAAGGAAGGTAGATTAAAAGATCAGCCTGATGGAAAAAATATTCGTTTAAAAAAAGACTAAAAATAATCATAAAAGCTCCGATAATCGGTGTCCAATACTTTATTTTTGGTATCTTTCCTATTAACTGTTTTGCTAATAATAAATGATTTTTAGCTACTGTTTTTTTTTCTTCGACATCCTCATTAATAACAAACCCCATTACTTTTTGATTCTCCTGAACCGTCTTACCACCTATCTGCTCATTAAATATCTTAATCAAAGCAACATTAATCTCTTCTTCTTTAATAATATTAATGCGAGGTATTTGGACAAAATACTCTTCTCCCCAACGATGAGAAATAATTTTTGTCGCTTCTTGATCAAGATCTTTTGAGTTATAGAGAATTATTCTCGCCGGCAACATCTGTCTTCCCTTATATTCTTCTAATTCTTTTGTTAAATCATCGATGAGATTATCAGTTCTACTAATGTTTTTTTTATGGGAAAGTTTTCCTCCTTTATAAATAAAAAGTGTAAATTCAGTCGTGTCTAATTCTAAAATCAAAGCGGTTAAAGGCACCTCTTCTTTTTTTTCTAAATAGGCTAAAACAGCTTCATAACATTCAATATAACCTATTGGTTCGAGTTCAAGATTTTTTGAAAACTCTTTAATTTTCTGTAAATAGAGTTTTTTTATATCACCAATTTTCTCATCAACAAGATGAGAATAAACAAAAAAAATCGTTTTTGATATCTGACTGCCTATTTTCTTTTCCAGACGAAAGAGAAGATCATCGATGTCTTCACTAAGATTTTCCCAACCATTGGAATAATTAAATCTCTCTTTTTCAATCATCACCATCTCTGAATTAACCTTTTGCATCACCATTAAAATTCCTTCTTCCTCTTTAAGAAATAGTCCTAAATATTTTTCCTGACTGTCTTTTTTAGTTTTTAAAAAAGAAAACATAGTTTTTATTGACCAATATTATATTTAGTAAATACTTGATCTAATCCTTGGCTGGCGGTCTTTAATGCTTCGCTATAAGAAATACCTTGAATCGTGCTGTTAACTGCATTTTCAATATATTTAATTATCTCATCATTCAAACCATTATCATACGTCCTTGAGATAAGTGGTAGAGAAATATAATTGTTAGCCTGTTTGATCACAGCACCAATATAGGAGTCTTGAACTAAAAGAGAAGCTAAATCTACGCGAGAATATGGTTCACCATATGGACGAAACTTTGTCTCCATCTCATAGAGTTTGGTGAGATTTTCTTTTTCTATTAAAAATCTTAGAAATTTCCAGGCCTCAATCTGGTTTTTACTAAAGCGGGAAACTCCTTCAACCCAATAATTGGCGATTGATGAAGAAGAACCACCAGGCACCGCCGGCACTGGCAAAACTTTTAAATTTAAATCAGGATTAGCCGATCTAATAGTTACAATCTCCCAGGAAGGAACAATAATCATCGCCACTTTTTCTTGAATAAAAGCGGTTAAGGAATTAGGCATTGCGTCTGACCAATAGACTTGGGGCTCTTCAGAAAATTTGCGGTAGATTTCAAGAGCGCCAGCCGCTTCTTCAGAATTTAATCTCGTGATTGATCCACCATTTTGAATCAGTAATAGACCAAAAATATCAGAAAAGTGCTCTATGTTTGAAGAGGTACCAAGGGCAATCCCTGAGGTGATTAACTGTCCTGTTTTATCTTTGACGGTCAACTTTGGCACCATATCGGTGATATCATCCCAGGTGGTCGGGACGGCAGCAATGCCGGCTTTTTTAAAAAGATTTTCATTATAAACCAAAACTAAACCATCAATCTCAAGCGGTAAACCATAATAATAATTGCCAACCTTTAAATCTTTTTGCTGGACAGGATAGAAGGTTTTTTCAAACTCGCTATTGGCCATAATTGACTGGGGTAGTGGCGCCACCACCTCTTTTATCTCTGGCAGCCAAGTGTTATGAAAACGGAAGATATCTGGTCCTTGGCCGGCCTTACCCCGGACGACCAGCTTTTCTCGATAGCTTACCGAATTCATCTTTTGATAGTCGATTTTAATATTGGGATTTTTTTGTTGATAAAGATTAATTAAAGGCTGAACGACTTCTTTATCTTCCCATAAACCCCAATAAGTCAAACTTACCTCTTTTTTTACTCCTTTCCCGCCAAAAATCGCTTTTATTATCAAAATAAGAATTACCAAAAAGATCACCGCGCCAACGCCGATCATTAAGTACTGACCTTTGTTTTCTTGATAAACTGGCGGAGGAAGATTGTCAACCGCCGTTACCTCTTCTGGTACTTCTTCTACTTCAAGCGGATATTGATTTTCCTTTAAATTTTCATTATTATCATCCATAAGACAATGATAGCAAAAAAACGAAAGAAATTTAGAATTATATTCAACTATCTGTTTTTTAGCTTAGGTGCTATTTCCGTCTTCTTTCTCTTATTCATTGTTCATTTCATCAATAACTATGAACAGTCTTTTAATAATAAAATTTTTAGCGGTGTCTATATTGATAAGACTGAAGCGGGAAACAAAACTAAAGCCGAAATCATCAACGATTTTTCCAAAAAAACTCTCAGTTTAAAAAATAAAAATATTACCATTCTTTTTAATCAAGAAGCGATCGCCACCTTTTCCGCTGAAACTCTTAATCTAAAATATGATGGGGAAACAACCTCTGTCAGAGCCTATCTCATTGGCAGAAGCTCTAATAAACTCTCTGCTTATCTACAGATAATAAATTCGCTACTTGGCTGGCAGAAATACTATTTTGATAGCGAAATCGAATACGATAAAAGCGTGGTCAAAGACTTGATAAACTCGGCTGAAGAGAAATACAATCAACCGGCAAAAAACGCTCTTTTTAAATTTGAGAGCGGAAAGGTTATCAGTTTTCATAAAGAAAAACCTGGGCTAAAAATCAACTCAGAGGAACTCCTAAGCAATTTTGATAAAATAATCCAACAGTTTAAAAAACAATCAACCGATAAAATCATTGTTCTCACCTCAACCATTATCCAGCCAGAGATCACCCTTTCTCAGATAAATAGTTTTGGCATTGAAGAAGAGCTTGCTGTCGGTAAATCAAACTTTTCTCATTCTATCGCGACAAGAGTTGACAACATTATTCTCGCCAGTTCCAAATTTAACGGTGTCCTCATCCCTCCCAAGCGAATCTTTTCCTTTAATGAGACCGTTGGCGATATCTCTTCTTTGACTGGCTATCAGCCAGCCTATATTATCAAAGAGGGAAAAACTGTTCTGGGCGACGGCGGAGGCGTCTGCCAAGTATCAACCACTCTCTTTCGAGCCGCTTTGAATGCTGGACTGCCGATTGTCGAACGCCACGCCCATGCTTACCGCGTTTCTTACTATGAAAATGACTCACAGCCTGGTTTTGACGCCACTGTCTTTGCTCCTTCAGTTGATCTAAAAATAAAAAATGATACTGGGAATTATATTCTTATCCAAACTGAAGTGGATAAAGACAACAATCTGTTATTTTTTAAACTTTATGGAAAAAAAGATAACCGCCGTTCAGAAATATCTAATGTTTTATTGTGGGATGTCTCCTCTCCTCCTCCAGCTATTTATCAGGATGATCCGACTTTAAAAAGAGGTGTAACAAAGCAGATAGATTTTCCTGCTTGGGGAGGCAAAGCCTCGTTTAACTATAAGGTTTATAAAGATGATCAACTGATTATTGACGAAAAATATTATTCTTCTTACAAACCCTGGCAAGCCGTCTACCTAGTCGGTACAGCTGACTAGAATTTCAAGAGATTAAGTCTACCTAAACCATCTCGCCCTCCCAAGCTTATAATGAAGATTTTTATTTTTTCTTTCACCGATAATTTTAGCTGGAACACCACCAACAATGGCATAAGGAGGAACGTCTTTGGTGACAACGGCTCCGGCAGCCACAATCGCTCCCTTACCAATAGTTACCCCCGGAAGAATAATTGCCCGTGGTCCAATGAAAACATAGTCTTCGATGACAACTGGTTTATCAACAGCGGTAAAATTTTCGTTTTCAATGTCGTGCTGAGAATTATAGATCATTACCTCACTGGCAATATCGACGTGACTACCAATTATTAATCTAGCTCTTCCGTCTAACACTGCTCCTTCACCAACAATGGTATCTTCACCAATAATAATATTTCTCGGGTTATAAAATCTGGTCTTAGTATGAATTGTCGATCCTTTACCAATTTTAATTCTCGCCAATCGATAGCAAAAACGACGGAAACAATGACTAGGAATATAACCAACTAAATGAAGCAAGAATACTCCAAACTCTAAGAAGATATTTTTCACACGATTAATAACTTTGCTAAAGAATTCTTCTAAAGTCAATATTTTTCCCGTCCTATCTTTGAACATAAATTAAATATAGTATATCAAATTTATTCTTCCAAGAACCTCGACTTGGCTGAGTAGTTGCGAGTTCCGAAGATGAAACGCTGGCGCGTATAGGTGATATAAAGTCTTTCCTTGGCTCTTGTTATCCCAACATAAAAAAGCCGTCTCTCCTCCTCTAAAGAATAGAGATCGTCCATCGACCTTGAGTGAGGTAAAATCCCCTCTTCGACACCAACAACAAAGACGATTGGAAACTCCAGTCCCTTAGCTTGATGTAAAGTCATTAGTCTGATGCCGTTTTTATTCTTGGAATTCTTCTCTCCTTCAAAATATTCGGACTCAACCAGCGCCACCTGCTCTAAAAACTCGCCGAGAGACGGAAAAGCAATTGCGACCGACTTTAACTCCTTGATGTTTTCCAAGCGTGAATAGTCCTCCTCGACTTCTGGATCATATATCTTCAGATAATCGGTTGCCTGAAAAATTTCTTCAATGATTTTATCGGTGTTTTTTTTGACAACCGAATCCTTATTTTCTTCATAGTATTTTTTAAACTTCTCCCACCTAGTTTTACCTAGTTTAATAGTCCTTTCTTTTGACAGTTTGTCAACCGGGTTAATCAATAACCGCAAATAACTCAAAACGTCCTTGATTTCTTTTCTTTCATAAAATCTTGTCCCGCCGATTAGAACATAAGGAATGCCAAAGTGTAAAAAAACTTCCTCGATCGCCCGCGACTGAGCATTAGTCCGATAAAGAATAGCCATTTCGTCCAAACGGTATTTATCCTTCAAATCGCTAATTGAATTGGCTACGTAAATTCCTTCGTCTTCCTCGGTCGCCGCTTCATAAAAAATCACTTCCTCTCCGCCTTTTTTGTCAGTATAGAGAGAAAGAATTGGGTGGGTCTGGTTTTTAGAAATCACTTGATAGGCAAAATCAAGAATAGTCTGGCTAGATCGATAATTTTTCTCCAAGTAAAATATTTTAGTTTTGGGAAAATCGCTCTTAAACTTTTCCAGATTTCTTATTTCCGCTCCTCGCCACGAATAGATGCTCTGGGAGAAATCGCCAACTACAGTAACGTTTTTATATTTTTGTCCGAGAAGTTTGGTCAAAAAATACTGAACGTAGTTCG
>Ga0100392_1003153_pt1 | contig 15168 bp, 7 predicted proteins | sample CryGeymeta201516_FD_81548 | JGI IMG/M metagenome (GOLD analysis project Ga0100392, IMG submission 81548) | Groundwater microbial communities from Crystal Geyser aquifers in Utah, USA - Crystal Geyser metaG 2015-16 | ecosystem: Environmental > Aquatic > Deep subsurface > Groundwater | place: USA... | reverse complement strand
AGTTATAGTCTGTTTAGTTATGGTGTTAGTAGAAGTAGTTGATTAACTTGTTAATGGAGGTTAGTCGAGATTCTATACTACTATGTGTAGTAGTACAGCCAATTCCTTTTTCACTCGATTTTTTCTAGAATTGTTACATATAATATCGTAGTCATTGATGCTAGGAAGAATTAGTAAATTAATATATCAAATCTTAAATACCAGATTACATGGGATAACACCAAAGTATATGCGTGCATTACTTGCAAACAAATACAAAGGATGCTTCTTACATCTTCAAACAAATCATGGTAACATGGTTATTAAAGATTTGTTATATTTACACAAGTCAAGAGTACTACTACTAATTTTGGTTAATAACATAATTCTAGAACAATGTAGTACACGGGTTCAATAACCATACCCCGTAGGGTTTGTGTTTGGGTAAATTACATAGGGAATCGGGATTTACCCAGATGGTCATTCTCTGATGTAGTTTACCAGCCGTATTGCTCACTCAATGCTCAATATTCCGTGTGCTACATAGTACTATCTTAACCCAAAACAATCCCCTTTCGAGTCAGCCCATGCAGAGTTCGGCGCAATTGTTTTCGGTACCGTTCGTTCTTGCGCTTTCGTACTTCTTGAGCATGCGTTACAAGTTCCTGTTTCAGTATTTCCATGGAAGGTGACGCTGATGATGAATTGTTCAAAACGGCAGCGAGATCCACGGTCGGATTGACTGCTTTACTTTTTTTCGTTTCCCGTATGTCTTGTTCATCATCTTGTTTTTGTTCTTTTTCTTCTTCAACTCGGGCTCGTTTGTTGTCGTTGATAGAATCATCGGCATTGTTGTTGTTGTTGTTGTCGTTGTTGTCCTCGTATTCTTGTTCCTCCGTGGCAAAGAAGGATCCGCCACGACTAGTAGTAGTAGTAGTACTGCTGACATCCCCTACTACCGGACAAGACGACGGAAAAGAGCAGGATGGAATTTGTCGGTAGGGATCATCCTGAACCCAGGCTCTCAACAAATTGTATATAGGTATATTAATATCTTGATCGTGTGGTGTTATTGCTTCAATGTAATCCATGTTCACGCGACGATCCATAACATGAAAAATCGCAGAGGCATCCTTGGGTATAGCATCATTGATATCAGCAACGCTCAATGGTAAGTGCTGGTTAGCGTAGGGACGAATCTTGGCCAATCGTCGAATGGGTGTCGATGCCAAATTGAGCGTCCCAGTTGTAGCAGCGGGTAGTTCTGGTTGTGGTTGTGGTGGTGGTGGCGGTGGTACCTTTTTGTTGGATGGTGGTGTCATGAATTTGGATGGTCCAAAAGCTTTGTGCTGAGAATACGGTGCACCACTCACCAATGAATCATTTTGAGGTTTGTTGTGACCGTGTTGGTATGCTGTGGATGGAGAAGCATTTGATAATGTACCATTGTGCATGTACAGATCAGAAATCATTTGTGTCTGTTGAGAAGATGTAATGGCATAAACATACGTTTTGGGATTGGTTGCATTGGGAAGAAGAAGTGGTAGTTGTTCTTCTCCATCGTACTCTGGTAATGTTTCATCTGTCAGCAGTTCTTCCTCTGTCGAAGGCATTACGGGACTACTGGTACGACTGCTACTGTCTAGTTTTGGTTCTGGTTCATCGTCCTGGTCCAAATCCATCTTGTCTTCACCTGTGCCAATATCGTGTGCTGTCGTAATCGAGGAGGTAGTATTGTTGACACTGGCATTCATCATACAACTAGTTGCATTTGTTGTGGTGTCGTCTTGAATATCCAATGCACCAGTCGTTTTCACAGTATCGGCATTGTGTGTATGGATTGGTGTGTCACTACTGGAGGAGTCTTGCATTATTTTGGTATCGGTATCCGCCATGGATGATCCAACAAAAAGGTGGTTCGAGGTTCGAGCGAGCAATCCGAGATATTACGTGAAATGTGAAAGCCGGTCTTGTCTGCGTTTTTTTTTTTTAATACTATTCCTTGTGATTGTTGCTACAGTTCTTGCGCTCCCGGTGCCTTTGAAAAATTATGGAGTGCACGAATACTAGTAGATACTACGAATACATAAGAATACAAAAAATAGTAGTATGCTCGTTCTGATTGTTTTTAATGTTTTCGTTTTGTTTTGTTTTGTTTATTTTTTTGCCGCTCGAAGCGGGAGAAGGGCGACACTCGTTTAGACACCCGAGCATACTATCTCTTTGTCTCGGCCAAGTTTTTTAGTTGGCGTTCGTTCACCTGTCATCATCATCAAAGCACAAAGCACTCATCATCGTATTACGATTATTTGATTTAGCTGCCTGTGACCAAATAATAATAACAAGTGCTTTTACTCTACATTCTACATCATCATCACACAGTAACCTCTCCGAGTAACTTGTATGAAATCATCTGCTGCCGTGTCTCGTCTCCGCTCCTCTGTCCTTTTCAGACGTAGCTGTAGTAGTGTCATTAGATTTTCTTCTTGGATTCCAGCTATTTGTCTTTTGGGTAACTCGACGTTGATTCATTTTGGTCATCCAGTAGCATCCTTTCTCGTTCCCACCACCAGCACCAGCAGCCGATCATTGACGTCATTTTCAGGTCATTGTAATCAACTCACTGCTAGTTTTACCAACAACAATCTGAGTATGCCAAGGACTTCTTCTCGCAAGGTATCCACCAAAAGTGATGCCGACGAAACACCATCAGATCCATTAATCAGCAATGCCAACGACAGTAGCAGTAGACCTTCCAAACTCAAGGGGAAAAAGACATTGACTACCAACGATATTCCTGTTGATGCTGATGCTGGTGCTAATGCAAAGCCTAAAAAAACGACTGCAACTCCCACAAAAAAACGCAAGAAGACTGCTACAGCTGCTGCTGCTGCTGCTGCTGCTGCTGCTGCTGCTGTCGAAAAGACAAACGACGACGAATCATCAGTAGCTTCCAGCGAACAAAAGAAAACCAAAAAAACAACGACTACCGAAGCGAAGAGTCCGTCCAAGAAAAAGGTTCCAAAAAAGGAAGTACAAAGTATTACCGAACGAGATGAACTTCCCAAACTCTGGAACAATGAAAAGGCAGAAGCCAATAAAAGTCAAACATTAAGGGTAGCGTCTTGGAATGTTGCTGGTCTCAGAGCCATTGTCAAGAAAGAACCAAATGCGTTGACTCAGTTGGTACAAGATTACGATATTGATGTCCTGGCACTCCAGGAAACCAAGTTGCAAGAATCGCATTTGGATGATCCAAAACTTTTGCTTCGCAATTTGTTGAACGAACAAGGATACGATTCCTACTGGACCTGTTCCACCGTTAAGAAGGGATATGCCGGAACGGTGGTCTTTGTGAAACGGCGAGGTAGTAATGCTGCACCCACCAACAAAGCCACCAAGAAGCAAACGGATATCAGCAGCTTTTTTGGCAAGAAGAATGGCACCAAAGTTGTAGCAACCAATCCCAATAATGACGACAACGATAAACCCAAATCCACGCCATCTCATGCTGTAGTAGATGACAAGCTGCTTGTGCCTGAAGAGGTCACTTATACCCTTGGAAAAGACAAGCACGACGGAGAGGGACGCATCGTTGTTCTCGACTTTCCCACCTTTACTATGGTGACCCTTTACGTTCCCAATAGCGGCCAAAAACTCGAACGACTCGACTACCGATTGAACGAATGGGATAAGGATTTACTAGAGTTTGTGCAGGAGCGACAAAGGACGCGCGGGGTGCCCGTCATGTGGTTGGGAGATCTCAATGTCGCGCACAAAGAATTCGATGCCTACAATTTTGGCGCCAAACACCTGGACAAGCAGGCCGGATTGACACCCCAGGAGCGTGCTAGTTTTCAGGCGCAACTGGATGCTGGCTACGTAGATGCCTTTCGAGAGCTTCACCCTGAAGCCAAGGGTCACTATACGTACTGGAGTCAGCGAGCAGGAAATAGGGTGCCCAACAAAGGTCTACGTCTGGACTATTTTGTTTGTCCCAAAATTATGTTTTCTGAAGAGTCCAAAGTGATTGTAAGAGACAGTTACATGCTGCCAGAGCAACTTGGCAGCGATCATGGTCCGGCTGTGCTAGAATTGGAAATCAAACCATAACAACTTATAATTATTTTGCTTACTAGCAGTGACACTGTTCGTGGCTTCTTTGGAATGAACGGTGATAGTCAGATCAACCTTCGTTCAATTGTACTCGGCTGAAAACGCGGAGACAGCTCCAACCACTAATAATAAACAGTGTGTTCTATTGGAAAAATTACGAGCAACTTCCTGGCGACTGTGCATTTCTGGTAGAACTTGAATCGTTTGTGAAGACAAGTAATGGAACAGTATGAATTTACCATGGCTGTTATTGAATTTGGAACAGATCCAATAGTTGTACTGTATTTGCTACGGTACTATCGAAGCACTGAATAACGCCATTACAGGAGTACTACTGTATCCATAATAGTACTACTAGTACAGTAGTAGTGCTGCAAGCGGACGATCACGAATAAGCTCATTATACGTCTAATTTGCTTTAGTTTGGTTGCTCATCAGTCTGCATTTCAACCGTACAACACAGTACCTTTTCTCAAAGTGTCGACGGTCAAAGTAAATAAATAACAATGAAAAATAATACTGGTACTGTGTACTCGACGTACTGTAATTACGATTATGCATACAACGTGATTATCTATTACTCCGAGTAGCCTACCAGTACCTCTTTCATCGTCAAGATCTCAGATATTATTTTCAAAATGACATTGAAAACCCTCCTTCTACTAGCTCTGATGGTTGCTCTAGTTGCTCTGTCTTCTAGCAACAACTTTCTTTGTCGAGCCCAAGAAGGCCAGTGTGTGGAAAATGTCGGTGGAGAGTGTGTAAATCCCGATACAGAAGAGCCTGTTCAGCATCAGCAACAAGAGGAAGTGATCCATGAAGTGCAACAACATCACCACAGGCATGAGCATGAGCAGCAGCAGCAGCAGCAGCAGCAAAACGAAGTTGCTGCGCATGAAAATACTCAAGCTGTGGAGGAAGAACCGGCTGCTTCAGAACAGAGTATTCAACGCGAGGAGGAAGCTATTCTAGAGGAAATTCAAGAGGAAGGACCTGAACCAGTCCAGGAAGAGGAATCGCCTGCCTCTGAGACAGTGCAGCAAGTAGTCAAGGAAGATCCAAAATGTCCCTCCCGCGAACACGTAATACAATGTGCTGGAGAATACCTCGATACCAACGGCAACGGCTTGCTCGAACGAGAGGAACTCGAAACAGCCATCGATAAGTTGCCATGGTTGTCACGTGGTGTGCTGAAAATTTTAGGAAGTATTGATAAAATGATGACAAAATGTGATATCGACGGAGATGGTGCCATTAGTATTGGCTATGATATGAAGCACAATGGAGAAACTTGTCTCGCCACCTGCTTCAAGCGTCGCGCATTCAAATCTGCCTTCTTTTCGGAGTGCCAAAGTGGGCAGGCAGGGACAAGCCTAACTTGAGGAGTAAGTGACTAGAAGTCAGGTAAATTTGCAAGTCGTTCACTGGTTGAATGAATCGATCTGTGTAGTGAATGCAGATGTACCAGTGTGCGAATGGTTCAAGAAGAACTACAAAGAATTGAAGTTGCAGCTAGCTATTTACAAACAGTAGTAATGAATAATCTTTACGTTTTGAGTCTATAGTTCAGAAACGAGCATCAAAATGACCTTCTTGACATTGCGTTTGATTTGCTCATCTCGAGTAGATGCTGCGTACAGAACCAGAGTCTGTAACAGCAAATTGTGATTGGCCATGGCCTTGCGATTGGTCGGGACAGAGGCTAAATTGATCAATGCCTGGATACCGTAGAGTTTTCTTGGATCATCGTTGCCGCCATCGTGGTTCTGATTTCGGATTTTGGCATTTTGAGTTAGTGCTTCTAGGATGGAGCATGTGGCCAATTTGCCTCGATTCGATTCGTGTTCGGTCAGATCCAACAAAGCGGCACACGCTAATTCCTTCGATTCATTAGTGAGCCTCTGTGACAACGCCATCTGAGCCAACGATTCCAATAGAATTCGCCTCTCGATTAAGGAAGATTGATTGCTGGTTTGAGATGCTTGCTTTCGCAATGCTTGCGCCAGAATTTCTGGCTGTGTCCTTGAACATGATGCCAATTGTGTGAATGTGTCCAAGACTTGTTTGTGTTGGGGCATTGGGGAGTTGATAAAGGCAGCAAGTCGGATAATTGCATCAATCGCCTCGGTGCGAACTTCTTGGCGCTCGTCGTGTAAGGCTCGTTGCGAAAGACAGTCGATTAAACTGGAATCATGCACCAACAGTGATGCTGATCCCTCACAGGCCAGCATTCGCAGCATTCGCGCAGCTCGTTTTCGAACGGCAGCGTCAGTCTCGTGGTTCAGGAAACGTTTTAGTAGATTTATCAGTACACCATCACCGTGGAGACACAAAATGATACAAGCATCCACCTCTTGTCCCAGACTTAGCAGAATATTGAGCAGATTTCGTTGCGTGTAACGGCTGGAATGACTTCCCATGCGAGCAATGGCATTGAGTATGTATGATTTCTGTGCCAAAATGGGCCGAGTAGAGGTCGACACGGCTAAATTTCTTATCAAGGCCGACAAGCGTTCCAGTGCCTTTTCATTGTTTGGATGGGAGAAAGGAATGTGAGCCAGTTTTGGCAATAAACCAGCATGCTCAGCCATTTCCAAACGATAATTTTCACCATAGTACGATAGATTTTTCATTAGACCCAATGTTTCCAGAAGTGTATTGTCATCGTTGGTATGATGCTGTAGGCTCCTTGATATGCAGGAGAGAATTCCTGCTTGCAACAGCATAGATGTCCCTTGTAGACTCCCCGAACAGATGTGAAATACCGATAAAGTTGATAGTATTGCACCCAAGCGCATTCCCTTCATCAAAAGATGGAAGAGGTCGTGGCCAAAGCTGTTGATGGACTCTTCCCTGGCAGATTCGCTACACCCTCTGAAAAGTGAATTGAAGATCCAACATATGGTCTCTACTTCCTCTCGTGCCGTATCGTTTGTATCTGGCTGATTGATGATAAATCCTAACTGAAGGCATAAGGCATTATTGAGGCCAGCCTTGATCAATGAATTACAAACGAGGGCTTCACTGTGACTAAGTTGCCGTAAGAGTGCTTGGGAAGTAGCCAATCTCTGCTGGGATGTTACAGCTCTGTAAAGCTGATTCACTGTATGTTCTGCCTTTACATTTTCTGACGGGTCACTGTTTCCTCTTTGGCGCTTGGTGTTGGATCTTACTTCGCAGCGGATCATAGTGGTGGCTGCCGGCTGTGTTGCAAGTTGCAATTGAAAGTGATTTTGTTATTATTTCTTTTTGCGAAAGATGATCAAAATGTGAGCATGGTGATAGAGTGTGTACGAAAGTGGTGAAGAAGTCGTATCGCTGATTTTGCCGTTCGGATTAAGTGAGCGACCTCTTTTTTAAAAATGCTTACTCAAAAGCGGCCGAATATTTTTTTCTGATCTGCAATTTTGTTGGTGCTGTACTAGACTAATACTAGCATTTAGTCATTATTTGATTGAGTGGACAAGTCAATAGAGAAGCGCAGCATACGAGGTTTGCCCGCCGGGACTGTTAGTTTCACCTTCTTGGCATTGCCGTCTGACACAATATTGGTTGTGAAGGTTTCGCCCTCGTTCAAACCCTCCGGCACCTCAACTTCAAACGATCGCTTGGTTCCCGCTTGCGCTGGCGGTGTTCGGCGGTCATTTTTATCCCGATCTTCACCTTCACTCTGACTCTTTGATTTTTGAATTGCCTTCTTGGAATAAAAGGCGCTTGACACACTCGGAAACATCTCCTTGCACTTCTTCACAGCAGCTTCCAGAATCGCCGCCTTCTGACCACCTCCTGACCAATCGTTGGGATCAGCTAAAATGGCTGTGTTCTCGCCAAGCTTTAAGAACAGTTGAATGAGAGCTTCGGCTTCACTAACTCCACCAGGCTCATACTTCCAAGCACGAGTCCTTTTTAATTCCTTCACGGTGCAATTTAAACGGAGAAAACAAGCATAGGCCAGCTTCAAGAGATGATCCGGGGGTCTCACTGCAGAGTCTTTTGATACGATCTCTTCCTTTAGAGTAAAAGCCATGGCGCTGTTCGCCTGGCGTTTGAGACCAGTAAAGAGGTGAAAGGAAGCAAGCGATCTACCCTTGACAAGTAGGCATTGGTTCGTATGGGACTTGTCAGGCTTGCCTCCTTTCGCCATGGCGCTGGTGTAAAAGATGGAAGGCAAGTCGTGCTTGCTACTAGAGATCCACCGAAGCAGGGTTTCCAGCTCGCTTCGATTCCCACAGGTTCGTAGGCATTGAATGTAGGCTGAAATATATTTTCCTCTTAGGGAATCGTACTTTCGTTGAGAGAAATTAATCATTTCGAACGGCGTTGAGCCGGTCGTCACCCATACTGAACACAGTTGTGGACTTCGGCACAAGTTTTTGGTATGAAGTCAGTACAGTTGAATTTTGTAATGGCGGCTCTGAAGTAAAAATTCTAGAAAATGCCACACTTACCGTTTCTTCTCAAAAAGTGCACTCATGACGGATACAGCGCTCTTCGCTGCGTCCGTTGCATGATTAAGACCTCGAATATGAACACTCTTGGTTGCAGGAATGGTAGTTCTGCTTCCTTGCACCCTGCCAATTTCCGGGTTCCAGAGAACGGGTGCCCACATTAAAGCTTGAGCATGTCGATATACTGATCGATGAAAGAATGAATGCTCAGTCCTACATTTGACTAGCGCAGAAACAATGTCTGTCAGAACATTCCAAACCCTTTCCCTTACGGGTGTGCTCTCGATGGAATCCAGGTCACCCGGGGTATTGAACCAGTGCAATTCGCAGAGTCGCAGCGCTTCTCTTTCAGCCTCGTCCCGTTCATCTTCGCTAGCGCTCCCGGCTGCTATTAAGCATTTCAGCCGAGAAGCATGCAGTCTGTAGAATACTTCTGTAGATCCGTGGGAACTTCCTCCCGCCTCCCCGGTCTCGCTATCTGGCTCCTCGTCATGTGCAGCGCGATAACATCTAAGTGCCTCTTTCATATGAAGCTCAAACTGTCTAGGAACAACCTCGCCGTCTTTTTGGTTCAAGTTTGGATACACCTCTAGCTGAAACGTGCTCGCGATCTTTTCGTGGCACTAGAGAAATGAAACAAGCAGAACGAGACACAGATTTCAGCGTACCGACGAGGAATGTGGTGACAACGCATTGACGGAGAAACAAATCGTACCTTTCCGATCATAAAGAGCAGATCCCACGTCTCTGCTTTCCCATCGTCGGTGACGGCTATAGCAGCATCGACACTACCCTGGAAACACACTCTGGAGGCTTGAACCATGCGCCGTTTGTCATGCGACCCCATAACATGCATAGGATATCCGTAGCTTTGGGAGCCCATGACACTCGCATAGAGAATCGTTCCCAACGATTCGAGCACCTCTGGTAGCAAGCTCTCGTCCTCCTTCTTAATTCGAGCTTTTCTCTCGTGGAAGAGGAAGACTGCTACACACATACAACGAATTGCTATCTTCCTGAGAGCGCTCACAAACATCCCGCCCCAAGCCTGTTGCCACTCGCCAAAGCGGCCCTTTGAATACATATCGTCAATTTCCTTTTGGATTTGACCCATAAAAACATAGGCTTCGTCCTCCACCTGATTTGCTATTCCTGCTGGCGATACTAAATTCTTTTGCGACAGCATCTGTAGGGATTCAAACGACGTCCATTCGTGGTTGACATAATGCGAAAGGTCTTCTCCTAAGAATTCGATCCATCCCATCTCCTTCACAAGTGATTCCTTCTCTTGCTTTTCTATCAAGGAGGTGATTGACAAACGAGAAACGGCAGGTGGTTTGCCTTGAGGGATGCCAAAGTTTCTGCTTCTCGAGAAACCTTTGGAGAGGCCCAACCGATCACTTACTACCTCGTGCATGCTGAGTAGACATTGTGACGCCCGAAACCAAGCTCTGATGCTGTAGGTTTCGGCAAAGCAGATCGTATTCAGTATAGCATTGAATTTCTTAGCCAACTCCTTTTCAAAACGGATTGAACTGGATCGATCCTCGTCCTTTCCACCGTCAGCTGTATAGGTCGGAAGGTCGCCTTGAGACAAAAGCAAAAATATACCCTTGCGCATAAAGAAAACTTCGTCATCAATGGAGTCGTTTCGAGGTTCACTGTTTCCTTCAGTCGTTTCAGTCTGCTCCCACTTCTCAATGTCTTCAAAGTGCTTTGTCCAATTCGAAGTTTTGGTGACTATTGATGCGATATCTTCGATCAGAAAAAGCTTGGTGTTAGAGGAAAAGACAAATTGTCGAATTAACTTGCTCTTTTCGCTTTGCCGTAGTGGTGGCAATGCAGAAGTAACTGTCTCCAACGCAGCCTTTGGCGGTGTCTTCTTTCCCATTCTAAATATACATCGATAGAGTTGTGCAGCTGCCTTGTGACTTTCTGGCTTGAATTTTTTGGTTTGAAACTCAGAGGTTGTGGTTGACAGGTGCTCTTTTGTAGAATACTCATCACCGGAATTGGTGAGGGTAAACCCGTGAAGGCACCTGTAAGCTTTGTACAAAGCGGAATCCAGCAAGGCTCCGATACCACCAGTGCCAAAAGGATAGCTTCGCGACCAAATGCCTTTCTCCTCGCTCTCTCTGATTCTATTGCTGTCGTCTTCATACTCAACAAGCAAATTATCGGCAACATAGTTCAATACTCTTGCGACGACAAGTGGCAGCAGAGGGCCATCCTTCGTAGCATAAAACTCGCTGGTATCAAAGGAAATGATCTGCTTTTCGCCTATATTACCAAATACAAGTCCGACGCAATGGACGACATGACAAAGCACTCGCAGGGACTCCTTCCGCGCCCTGGCGAGACCATCTCCACCTTCATCATCGGAGAGTTCATGGGCGCTTGCGTCCGAATCAAGGAATTCCTCCAAGCAAAGCTGGTCATTATGGGAACCTTCGTTCGCCAAAGACTCGATCTCGGAGCCAGAAAACTTGTTAGTCAGCGGCAGTCTGCTACTAGAACCAGAACCACATATACTCACGACTGCAACAGCTAGAGGAACCAGCAAACGGTCAGCGATTGGTCGATCAAAGGAGCTCATTGGGTCACTGCCAGTCTGTACCGCAGACAGTCTCGTGTAGTCGCAAAACCAAACAACTTCTTCACATAAGATTGCAAGCTTTAATGGTATTCTGGATTCATTCTGGTCTCCTGTAGTCGCAAAAAGCTGTGATCGCAAAATCTTGCCAGCTTCCACACGAAAAAGATGTTTAGAAAGGAGATCTCCGAGCTCGCAAAAGACAGTCCCAATAAATTCGGCCCGAAGTATACATAGACGCTGTCTGACCGCACGCCCAGCTCGAATTGCACCTTGCACACGGACCAACGACTGGAAAGATTTGCGTTGAGCTTCAATGATCCTCACAAGACCAGAAAAAAACAGGTTCGTCAAATTTTGATGCTTGCCGTCTTCGCCTTGTCGCATTAAGCAAAACAGCTTCTGAATGGACTTAAACAAGTTGAGATCGAGCTTTTCTTCAAGGATAGTTGGTTGGTGCGTGAAATTGTCGATCCAGGACGACGACATAGCAAGGCAATGATGCAAGACCTGCTGAAACTGAGCAGACGATCCCAGATAAGCTTTGTCGCTGTCATCGGCAAATGACAACACGATGGCAACGACTCTATCGAGCACGAACTTTATGAAGCGACCGTACTTCATTGCATTATAGATGGGACCTGGTTGCTGCGAAGAAGGACTATCACCGTCAACATAGCCACCTGGAAGAGACTCGTCGTCGTCATCACTGTCGCTTGGGACATCAGGGGAGTCGCTTGCTGGCTTTTTGTTTGTGATGGCGCGGCAGAGCTGCTCGTAGCGATCCAAGGCTGACAAAAGAAGCCGAACCAGTAGCTCTGCAACTCGTCGGTGATTCTTAACGTTTGCTTGAAGGCATGTCACAAGGATCGACAGAATACTTGGGTTTAATACGTCAGAACCAAAATCCGCAGCCGAGAGAGAATTACTAGGTATTGCTTGACAGAGACTGTCGTAGGTAGAATTACCAGCGTCGTCCCAGTTTGCGGAACTGAATTTGTCACCATGCATGGACATGAAGTTTTCAAGGAGCTCTCCATGCTTGCACTCCTTATCGCCGAATTCTGCTGTGTATCTCGCCAAGAGGGTTTCTCCGATTCTTAACAAGCCTGAGATATCCTCATCGCTAATCGTATATTCGTTGGGTGAGTTCCTTTGTCGCTTCGTTATACTTTCGACTCTCTCCTGGAATTGCTGTTGCGCGTGAGATACGACGGAAGCGGCCTGAATTTCATCCCGGTACGTGGAAAGGTTTTCGTATGACAATGTTTTCCAATGTGCACCAGTCCTTCCGAGAGAAACCAAATGGGGAGTGGCAACAGTCGATACGGGATCGTTTTCAGGCAAAGACAGACACGTGATTGCAGAATCAAGGTATTTCAAACCCTGCTCTTCCGCTTCAATTGATTCACTCACACACCGGGTCAACTTTGATCTCCAAAGAAAAACACCAGCGACCAGCCAGTTGACACGGGCCTTTATTTTAATCCAAAGTCGTTTGGTCGGCAAATGTGTATCAGCGAACGTTTTATCAATGCTTGACATTCCATCCAGTAGTATGGGTATCATGCAGGAAACGTAATTAGAGTCGCTATCAAAGCTGACATTAAAGTCATTCTGTCGCTCGCACGCTCTAAATACAAGCTCGACATTCAATAGATCCATAGCGTACAGTTTCAGTGCTTGCTCAGAAGATAATGAAGCGAAATTCTGTGCATCCCTGTTGAGAAAATGAGGTATCATTTCATCCTGAAATTTTTGCTGCTGCAAAAGCAATTCAAAACATTCTGTGATGCTCGAATTAAGGACCATGGCGTCTCCAGGATCAACCAAAAAGACTTCTTCTACGTGAACAGCTACGTGGCCGAGGTACTGATGCAGGAGGTCACTAGGGCCGGCATTTTGGGAGCTCAACCGTTGCAAAAAGTAGGAAAAGGAAGACGGCCCTATTCGTTCAGATGCTTCAAATTGATGCCGCGCCCCTTGAGCCGAGGTAAGCTTTCCTTTTCCAGTAGAGGATCCAGCAGTATCTAGCGAAGCTGGAAGTTTCCATAGCTCGCCATTGATTTTATCCCAAACAAATGATTCCTTCCAACATGATTTTAAATTAGCATCATCGCGCGTGCACGAGAGAGTTGCAGCTCGCAAACAAAATCCTACCGATTTTCGCTTCCGTAATCGTTCCTCTCTTTTGTCGGAGGTAATTTGTTGGCTCCTGACGCGCTTCGAAGAGCGTCCAGCTCGAGTCGGCTCATCTTGAAGTATTGTCGATTTTGTCGCGCTCATTGCAGCCTTCGAAGTGCTGACTGTCTCACCTTCATAATTTTCGTCGCCGGTGCGATCAAGACTGTCTGGATTTTGCTGCACTGGTTCCACGACTACATCCGCTTTCTCTTCATTCGATGGTTGTTTTGCTGTTGTAGCGACCTTCCCCTCTTGCTGTTCCATAGCAGCTCTGGCCGACATAATTGATACGGACAATGCCCGACAAGTGGCTTCGAATTTCCAAATTGAACTTTCCTCTAAAAAGGAGAGTATTCCCATCAAAGCACGGGTTGGAAGCCGCAGCATGGGCGACAATCTCAATGTTACGACTGGAGACCCAAACGGGACAGCATTTTTTGAGGTAACTGCCAAACGAAGACCGTCATCGGCTTCGGTTCCTTGCCTTACGACTTTCATTAAGAGCCGACCCAACAGGGACCATGAATACCTTGTCAAATCCAGATTTAACTTGCACTGTTCTGGTTCTGGAGCAAGGGTGGGTGGATAGGATTCTGGTATGGCCTCCAGGTGAAAATCATTCCACATTCTCTGGATGATTCGATTCATTGGCACGTTCGGGGGCAAAGCTGTCAATCCATTTTCCAAGGCATGTCGTTCCAATCTCCGAAAGGGACTAAGGACAGGATTGTCCAACGGTCCCATGTGCAAACGTCCCATAGCCCTTGCAGCACAAGCCAATTTTAACCAAACGACTGGATCTGATCCATCCAGTGCCGAAGCATCGCAGAGAGCACACAAGGCCAATCGCTGAATGTCCTCTTCCGAATCCTGATTCCAGCAACAGCAGGACTGATTTTGAAATCCTTGTAGTTTGTTGATAACACCTCGATCGATAATGAGCGTTCGTTGAAGATTCACAGGCGCATCTGCTTTGGTTCGAAGTGAGTAACACGTACACACTGAAAGCAACAAGTCGGCGTAGTTCGTCAACGCCAAATACGTCAGTTGTCGAATGGTGGAACGATGTGCCTTGGAGGAAATCTTAGGAGGTTCCGGACGTGGTCTGCACAATGCCTTCCATCTTTCATCACTGTTGTCTTTATCTGCTGTTGTATTCATGCGATCTGCTGCTGCTGCTACTGCTGCTGCTGCCAACGATTGAATGGCATATCGCAACGTCGGAGCGTGCTCCATAACGAGTGGATCCATCAATACGGCTCGTTCCAGTGTGTCTCTGGCAGCTCTCGCCACTTTTTGCAGGGCCTGTTGTTGTTGCTGCGATTCCTCCTCTGTCTCGTTGTTGTTGTTACTGTTGTTGTTGTTGTTCGTACTATCGGTTGTTGAAAAATCCTTCTTTTGCTGCTTCAGTATGGCAGCATTGGCCGTGTGCATGGCACCCAGGCACTCCATCGAGAGCGAATAAGCCTTGGACAGACGAGATAAGACAGCCTCGACTGTTTCGCCCCGTCGTCTGCTACTAGGATCTTTTGATGATTTACGAGATCCCGACGATTCATGGCCAGTCTGATGGCGTGGCACATTGGCAGCTTGCCAACTCATATTGATGGTGTACTTAGCTAGTTGTTGTAGTTGTTGTAGTAGCAGTAGTTACTCCAGGATGGAGGGGAATGAAAAAAGTAGCGTGCTCCAATAATAATCTTCCTGACTAGTAGACTACTGGTAGCTAGACAGAGTGTGTACTCTCGATTTGAACAAATGCATCGTTTTGTTGCTATTCGATTTTCAAGTACTTAACTCTAATGAAAATTTAAAGGACTGGTGTGCGTCTTTATAATCGTCTTACCT
>Ga0100392_1003147_pt1 | contig 15174 bp, 9 predicted proteins | sample CryGeymeta201516_FD_81548 | JGI IMG/M metagenome (GOLD analysis project Ga0100392, IMG submission 81548) | Groundwater microbial communities from Crystal Geyser aquifers in Utah, USA - Crystal Geyser metaG 2015-16 | ecosystem: Environmental > Aquatic > Deep subsurface > Groundwater | place: USA... | reverse complement strand
TGCTCCCACCAAGACCTGGCGCAAGTGGCACCGTCGCATCAACGTTTCTCAGAAGCGTTATGCCGTGGCCTCCGCCTTGGCTGCCACTGCTGTTCCAGCTTTGGTCATGTCTCGTGGTCACGTTATTGACGAAGTCCCCGAAATTCCCCTTGTCCTGGACAATGGCATTGAGTCTGCCAAGAAGACTTCGGCTGCCAAGGAGATTCTCGCTGCTGTAGGAGCTCTCGATGATGTTGAAAAAGCCGGAGCCTCCAAGCAAATCCGTGCTGGTAAGGGTAAGATGCGTAATCGTCGTTACACTCTTCGTCGTGGTCCCCTTATCATATACCAGAAGAATGACGGTATTGAACAAGCTTTCCGTAACTTGCCCGGAGTCGAGCTCTGCTGTGTCGACCGCCTAAATTTGTTGCAATTGGCACCTGGTGGACACATGGGACGATTCTGTGTCTGGTCTCAGGCCGCCCTCGAAGCCCTTGATACCATCTACGGTGAAGATGGCAAGAGAATTCCTATCGCCAGCATGACCAACGCCGACTTGGCTCGTATTATTAACTCGGACGAAATCCAGTCGGTCCTCAATGCTCCCAAGGAGGGACAAAAGAGTTACGCTCCCAAGGCCAATCCTCTGCGCAGCATCGAAGCTCTCGAAAAGATCGATCCCTATGCTGCCGAGCAGCGTCGTGCCGCCGGAGAAGCCGAAAAGACCCGCCTCAAGAACAAGGCTGCCGTTCTTGCCAAGCGTCGCGATACCCGAAATGCTCGCAAGGCTTTCAAGAAGCAAGGAAAGGCATTCTACGAACAAGCCTCCAAGCAAGGAGATGTCTGCGAAAATGGATTCACCATTTCTTAAGTTAATATGTAAGGTTGTTTTAACAATAATAGTCAATCGTCTTATAAGTAATATACTATTATTTTCGAAGGTGCGATTGATTCATGAATGGTTTTCTATGCTCGAGTATTAATGTTTAGAAGTATACTTCGCTGTCTCTGGCCTTAAAAATCATATTAGATCGCTTTCGCAGTACATCCATACCCAATACGGCAGCCGGTGGGGAATTATCACCCAACGCGTTCAAAGCTGCCAGACCAGGAATATTTCCCACGTAAATTTTGCTCGTTCCAAAATCAACACTGTCACCATTTTCGTCCGTGCCAACAATTTCAACGTTGACATCGGATTTAGATTTCAGTAAATCAATCCGCTCTCCGTTGGATCCTGCAATGGTCAAGATATCTCCCCGAGCCGCAGCCTGTGCAGTCGCCTGAGCTTGACCAAAGGTGCCGGCTATTTTAGCCAAGAGATTTCCACCACCCTCGGATTTCGCACCGGAAGGTTCGATCGTTTTTATACCAGCTTGTTCTGCCGCTTGCGCATTGATGACCGTAATGGGTGATCCTGTATCTAAAAGAGCAGGAATGGTAACACCATTAATAGTAATTTCTACCGATGGCAGCCGCGTAATGGGCAATTCTTTGATGGCAACCTTGGTCATTTCCTTCAATATAGCGTCACTCTCGCCTTCTCCATAAAATGTAACGGACGGAGGTGGACCACCGTCCTGAGTTTGATCATTCCATTGAAATTCGACACCTCCTTCAAAACTGTACAAAAATGATAGACTTAACAAACCAGCCGCTGCTGGACTCGCCACAGGAAGGGCTGATGCTGTCAAATTTTGCATAAAAATAAATTGTTCTTCCTTGGGCAGTCCTTCCAATTCACAGTCACCCAGCATATACGTAGGAGCACCATTCATGGTACCTCCGGCTGTAACTCCTGGCAAGGCTTGTCCTACCACTTCTAACCCAAGTTCCTGTGCCACTGGACCATTCATAGTGTTAATATTGGCAGCCGTGTCCAAAACAAAGTCCAAACTGATACCCGAAACACTCCGTTGTCGTTGCGATGGTGTGGCTAAATTGGGAAATTTTAGTCCCAAACAAGGATAAGGACCCATAAATTTCAGTGGAGCCCGGATGGATTGTCCCGGTTCTCGGTTTTCCTGATGATTGGTTGTGTCATCTGCTGCTGATGATGATTCGCCTGGGACAGCAGTAGCAATATCCGTGTCGGATGATTGTAACAGAGTCCCTCTGCCAAGAAAGAATGAAGATGGAAACCCGTAAATTGGAGATGTAAATCCGTGGACATGGTTGGCAAGTAGGACCAACAAGACGGAAGATAATTTAGAATTGGGAATCATTTTTGTGAATTTTTAGATTTCAACTTTTTGTGCTTTTCAATTTGTAACAGAGAATATATAGCGAGGCTTGATAGGTGAAAAATAGTCAGCAACAGCTTTAAGTCAGGTTGGTGGGTTGTTTCACTCGTGATCGGCGACGTCTTGAGTCGGCACTTGCGTCGTTAGCTGGCTCGAACTGCGAGCAAACTTTGAGAGTTATCAAATTCGTATCAATAATCCTCTGAGATGATGCAATCTTGTTGTGACTGTTGTTGATTGGTGTCAACAACTCAGACTGATTCCCAGTCGTGTCATATGTTTTACGTTTACATGCCTGGGTAGTCAACGATTTCTTTGAATCGGACATCAACGTCAGTGTACTACCATGTACTTCTTTGTTGATCTCTTCGATTGAGTTGACTTCCTGATGATGAATGATTTCGATGAGTTGTTGATGGCTTCGCGATCCATCTTAATAGCTACTACCAGAACTAGCTAGTAGTACTACTAGCTAGCTAGTAGTAAACACAATATTATTATATCTGTTTATTACGACCCGTGCCATACCCACTCCTATCACGCGCTGCATTTTAAAGGAATCATGAAGTACTACAACATCGTTGCCACTGCTCTTTTCTGTCCATTATTGGGTGAGGCCTTTACCATTTCTCAGCAGACGCCTCCTGCTACTGCTGTTTCTCGTGTCGCTTCTTCTTCGTCCACCCAGTTGTCGGCGAAAGACTACGAAACGATGGACGGAGAAGGAAAAATTAATCTCAAAATTGATTTGGACAGTCCCAAGGTCGCGACTATGGATGATATTGAAAAGGTAAAAAAAAAAATCATTGTGACGCAAACGTTCCCGACTGGGGGAGGCACTACCAGGTTTGTTTTCCCATTTGAACCTTCTCTCATTCCGCGTACTACACCGTCTTCCCATTCCTTTTTTTCTTTAGGGAAAGAAAGTGTATTGCCGTTGCTGGTTGTCGGGAACCTTTCCCCTTTGCGATGGTACTCACCAAGCTCACAATGAAGTAAGTTTTATACACACACGCACGCAAGGCTGCTGTTTCATTTATAAAATACCTGCATTCCTTTCATTAAAATCCACAGTATTATATACTTTGTGCTAACAACTACTGTAACTTTGTTTGTGCTATAGGCTACGGGAGACAATGTTGGACCTTTGATTGTTTCCGTCAAAAAGGAATAAAACAAGGAAAGTGCACAAATTGAAATTCAACAAGTGTTAAACTCTAGCTTTTACTTTCTTTTACTTTCATCGGCTCTTTTCCACTGAAATTATCATAGTAAATTCCAATTTTTTTACAGAATAAAATCTCGCGCACTTTTTGTTTTTTCTAGATATCCAACATGCGCAGCACCACCTTTTCTTGTGTGGCTAGACTGTACTTGTTCAAATCCACAGATTTGATTTTCGAAATCATAATAGCATCGATATCGTCAGATCGGTCAGGTTTGCGTAAAGCATTTTCGGCAACAAAAGCACGTTTAAGCCCAACTCCCAAAGACAATTTCATTCTCTGTAACACGTCCGATGGTAATGGCTTGAGACCTTCCAGTTCCCGACCCAATTCAATTTTGATCAAATGCTCCAGCAACACTTGGATACCCTTGACGTTGAAAGAGGGTGTAAAATCTCCCAGCTGCGACTGGACCTCCTCCCGCTCGTCGCGTTCCAACACCCGCTGGCCCAATTGTAGCAAGTTCCAATGCATCGAACGAGGAGCCAACGCCGACACGACACCATTGTCAAATGCACGAGCCTCCTCTTGTAAGCTTAACGTAATATTTCGTGCTACCAGTGTATAATCTTGATCCGTCAATCCATCAAACATTCCCGCGACCAACTCTAAAGTTTGCACTTCCGGCAACTGTACCACGTACGTCTCCAGTGGGCCTTCTTTAGCGGCTTTAATCATGTCTTTAGCAGAATGGTACAACATACCTAGTCCTTCCTTTTGGTCCAGAGTGTGCTGTAACAAGTTAGAAGCCACACTACCACACCACGTAATCAAATGACGATAGCAGACACTCTTGGCTTCAATGGTCTGCCAGTGGTCCAATGTTCCATCCTCTCCCAAACAAAGGAGAGATTCCATTTCAATTCCCAACAGCAACCAGTGCAAGGCTCCAGAGGGCCGATTCTCCCGCAAATACGATCGGTACCGCGACAACACCATACTGACACACCCATCGAGAGTGCGGATGCTCTCCTGTTCCACCAACGGACGACAAATCTCCAGCAAATTGCGAGCTTCCACGTCGCTGCTCGGAGTATAATGTTCGAGTGTCAATCCCAAAGTCGCCACGACGCAGGGATCAGCACTGGGTGTGCAAAACGGCACCAGAAGTTGCACGACTAAGCGCGTCGCCAAATCCTGGCTAGTGTTTGCCAGAGACGAGGAGAGAGCAAATGCGGCTGCGTTTAAGAAATCGGTTTGAAATTGTTTTGGCAATTCGTGGTCCGCATCGATAAACAAATTGCACAAAAGAGATGTCTTGGGAGAAGGAAAATGAATAAATGAAGGAAACTGGTAAGTAAGAAGCAGCAAAACAATATTGATAAACAAATAAGGGCGTATGTCAATCAACTATAACCGGACAAAAAAATACTAACCATGGTCGCTGGGAGCGCTGCGCCACTTCCTCCTCCAAAGGCGAACATCATGTCCATGGCACTTCCGACACTGCCCTGCATGATATTCATGACCACCTCATTCATGAGACTTTCATTGCTCCTAGGCTGCGACGGCTGCTCCTTGGGAGCCCAGCGTTGTTGAAGTTTGGCCGCTCGTGTGTAAATGTGCGAGGGTAACAACATGGGATTCCGGTACAAGAGTTCACAAAGCAGCGCTTCTGGCCACGTCTCAAAGGTAAGGTGTCTCACATTGCCCAGCAGAATTTGAAAAATTCCTTCGAGTTGAGGAACTTTACGTTGCAAGGTACGGAGACTGGGCAATTCGACAATGTATTGTTGCCACGCTTGGAAGACCCGAGAAGCCAAGGTGGGTGTATACGTCGAAGGAAAGTCGCCGCTATTATTGGTTCGAGTAGCATTGCGACTGGTTTCCCATCGCAGGTATCCATCGGGTTCTACATGCTCCAAATAGTCTCCTCGCGCCAAGGAGGGGGAAATGGTATTGACATCGTCACCATTCTCCAAATCCTCATTGTCTTGTTCTTCCAAATCAGCGTCGTCGATATCATCTCGACCTCCCGGTAAAGGAGCACTCAATAAAATGCGTCGCAAATCATCAAATCCTTGATAGATCTCGATCATACTAATGTGTTCGTAGTCGCCGCCGCCGTCATTATTATTGTCGCTATCGTTGTTGTTGTTGCCATTGTCATCAATGTTGTCACTGCGATTGCGATCGTTCGTGGCCACAGTGGCACGTCGACACAAGGAGTGTCGTGATAAGAGGGCCCACGCCTGGTGCACATTTCCTTTGCGCACCAGTCGATGTATCATTTGCCAGTACGGTGCACCGTGATCGACTTGATCGGGATGGGCCGATTCCAGTACTTCTTGTACCACGTCCGGTGGCAACGGACTCAATGCTTGGAGGGTGTGATGATGACGCAAATATCGGACCGTATCGGCAGTCAATGCTCCCGGAATGTCCCAAATAGAATCGTAATAATCCAACGACGTGACACTGGTCGGTGGCAGAATAAGAAAAATTTCAGACAAGTGACTGACGGCGTAAACCAATTTCAACAGTTCGAGATGTTCATATTGCAATGGACTATGGAGATAAGAACTGCTGCTGCTGCTGCCGCCGCTGGGCGTTGTTGTTGTTGCTGTATCTCCTTGTTCTTCTAATTCTAATAAATTGTCTTCCCATCGACATAAACAATCACGAAGAGCTGCTCGGTACGATTTCGATAGACTCTTCAAAGTAATCCATTGTCGTTTGTTTTCTGATTCCAATTGAGCATGACGATTCGAAGCTTCCACCAATTGTGACAATGTTACCAACTCGTGTTCGTTACATCCTACACCGGTATGACTCAACATAATATCTACTTGAAAGGCAGCATTCGATACCGTTGTTGTTGATGATGACGATGCATTCTTGGAAGTGATCTTGGTGTTAGGAAAGATAAGGGCGGCAGGATTGGTGGGAGAAAAGGCCATGGTGGGAATTTTTTGGGTGGTGGATGTTGGTGCAGTCTCTTGCGGTGCTACAGTTGCTGCTGCTGGTGGTGGTGGCGGAGGAGGACGTGACGGCTGTTGAGAAAACATTGTGGGTGCCTCTTTCAAGTAAATGTTATCAGATTATTTTCTCTCGTTGTGGTGAAGTTTATGGATGGACGCAATTGCTTTTTACTTTCATTTATTTGTTACTAATAGTTGGCAATTTTATGGTGCGATAATGGTGCACAGCAGCGCAGTGCCGTTGTCGTGGTTTTGCCAGGACGAAGATGCGGGCCATGATAAGTAAATGTCCGGGTGGTTTCTTTCGAGCTGAAACAATGAATAACAGTATCACCAGAACAACAGCCACTATCCGTATCAATAGCGCTATTGAAGCTGAGAAATCTCTAGTAGCAGTCTCTAGCTAGTACTAAGCTTTATAAGTGCACGTCAGGTACAATATTTTCCATCTATGATTGTTGCATAAATCAAAATGTTGCACACATAAAACACAAAACGCCCAAGAAGTTCTTTTTGGGTACATCAATTACCTATTACTATATGCCTGTCATGTGTGTTCATCACTTAATTACTACAATACGCATCACCTTATCCTTTCTTGATGTTTTACACTTTCCGTAACCTTTTACCAGTCTAATACCCAATTGAGTGTGTGCGGTGTCTACGGCCAAGAAAATAGGGGCGATTTTTTTTTTCGGCTGCTGTCGCCACCACCCACTGTTTGGTACGTAACTTTTTGAAATTGAATGTATCATAGTTGTTGTTGTTGTTGTTGTTTCTCTGTACCTATATATTTTCGTGTCCTGGAATCTGACCTCTTCGCAAAAGTTGTATTTCTTGACGTACATTATCACGGGCTCGTTGTTCCAAGGCTTGAACAAAGACCGATGTACCGTAAATTTGAGATTGTTTTAAAAAATCTTCCAAAATCTCGGCCCGTTTGTTACAGTACACAGCATGTGGGACATGGTGATATTCCTGTCGTATCAGTGCAGCGTAGGCTAAATAGGCCATTGGTTGTTTGCCCAGTACTGCCATGTCTAAATCTAAAAAAATGCTCGTACATAACGGATGATCTGGTTGTACGGCGTGATGTTGTGTAGCCAATATACAGTCGGTAACACGTGATTCCAACCCAGTGGGGAATGGACAGTCGTTCCTTTGTAGTTCATGGACGTATCGTCGAAACAAAGAAGCGCTGTCGGATTCGTTCGTAGACGAATGAACATCATAAATGGCATCGTGAAAAAATGTAGCCAATACCAAAACTTGTTGGTCGAACGAAGACAATGCTAGTACAACAGTAGTATCGTCGTCGTCGCTGTTGTTGTTGTTGTTGTTGTTTTTAGAATATTGTACAAGAATATCCAGCGTAAGTAACATTTCTTCCAAATGCATCAAGGTATGATACTTTCGTTGGGGTTCCAAATGTTGTGCTTGGAGGCGTTCGAACCACAGCAATGCCAAATCGGGCCGTTGCGCATTGGTCGGCAATCGCATCCAACGGTACATCAAATCGAGACGCAATTGATCACCCTTGATTTGTGGATCAAAATTTTGGTTGTCTGTGACAATGGACGACTGGAGAGATTCTACGAGACTTTTGGTAGAACAACGGCTGCCACTGGTGGTTGATTCTTGGTCTTGTTGCATGATGACTTTTTTACCTTTTTGTTTGTTTGTGGAACAATAACTGTTTATTCTTATGAAACTTTGTATTCTTTATTTTGCGAAGATATCGGTGCTCTTGGAAGTCGGCTTTGACAACACAATATTATACTTAGTGCAGAACTGTTGTAAATTTTAGAATCGTCTTAAAACAGTTTACCAGTAGTCTAGTAGTTTCTCGTCGCTGCTGCTGGCTGGGCTGGACTTCGTGTCGTTTAATTAATGGATAAAGCCAAAGCAAAGGGCAACTGTGCGGAGAGAGGCCTTGTTGTGCTCCTTGTATTTTCAAAGTGGATGTTTGGAACCAGTGTGGGATCGAATGAAAAGATATTATAAGTATTATTTAGAGTATTTTCTAGCAATCTTTTTTTTCTTCTTTTTCTCACATCAAACATCAAACATCCCATCACTTCAGACTTCAGATTTCATCCCCGCCCACGTGTAATAATAAGCGAATGCCATTCGCCACCAAAGATTAGAAAGTATGAGTGCCGATATAATATACATGAAAGACACCAATCGACGGCACCATGTCACATCCATTTGGGTGATTTTCTATCTGCTACTACAGACGACGACCTTGTTGTTGACAAATGTATCTGCTCTTTTTCTTTCTTCCAACGATCATCACAATAATCTTGCCAAGCAATTACAACAACAAATGATCCTGGCACCACTGACAAGAGGTGGTAATCTTCCCTTTCGCAGATTGTGTGCCGATTTTGGTACGAATGTTAGCCTAAGTGAAATGGTTTATGCACGTTTTTTGTGTCAAGGAGACAGAATCGAACAGGCCCGATTACGACGTTCTGCCAACGAACAAGTATTTGGTGTTCAAATTGCAACCAATGACGTTCAAGAAGGTGCCGCAGCTATAAGGCTAGCTGTGGCCGCTAATGCTGATTTTGTAGATTTAAATTGTGGTTGTCCCATTCACGAAGCCACGCGACGGGGATTGGGATCAGCACTGTTACGGTCACCAACAAATTTGGCACAGTTGGTTGAAGGAATGATCGACGCAACAAATAACGAGATTCCCATTAGTGTCAAAGTACGACTAGGTAGAGATGCAAACAGTATCAATGTGGGAGAGGTTGTGCAGCAGTTACGACAAGTGGGAGCTGCTGCTGTGACCATTCATGGACGCACGGCAATTCAAGGATATTCCAAACCGTCCGATTGGAATTTGATTTCTAACGTTGTTCAGGAAAACCACCGGTATTATTCCGAAGACGGATTATCACAACAACAGCAACAGCAGCAACAGAAGCGACAATTATCACGCATGGCAATTGTAGGTAATGGTGACATTTTTACGCATTACGAAGCCAAACGACGGTTTGACGAATCCCAGGTCGATGCTGTCATGGTGGGTAGAGGAGCTCTCATCAAACCTTGGATTTTTCAAGAATATGCTACTCAACAATCGTGGGAACCTACCTTGGAAGACCGGGTTTCTATTTATCGTAGATTGACCTGTTATTGTCAAGATCACTTTGGAAACGATGTCATGGGACGCAAAAAGGCTTGGAATTTTTTACCGTGGCATTTTGATTTCTTTGCGAGATATTTGGCCTTACCGGAAGACCAATATGGAGAGTATACCGCAGGACCTTTGATTCAAATGCGAAAACCAAGTCTAGATGATAGCAGTAGCAGTAGCATTCCTCCATTAGAACACTTACTTTCGCATCGATCTAATACGGCACACGATCGAATTGCCTCGATACTATGGGGCGCGGATTCCGATCAGGATGCGGTGATGACATTGACGGCTTTTGCCGAAAGTCACGATTTTATCAAGATTCAACAACAACAGCAACAACAACATCCAGACGACAGTGACGTAACGACAACTGAATTGGCCAACATTCGCAATGAAAAAGATGGCAAATGGCATAAACGACGCGGAAGAAATCCCAAACCACAACGAACTCCAGAAGAAATTGCTACGATTCGGGCTGAGCGAGCCGCCAAGAAAGCACGAATAGCCGCAGTGGAGGAGGAGGAAGAAGAGGCTCAAAAGCTGCATGGTAACGACTAGCTGCTAGTAATAATAATATGTATTATTGCTATCTGCTGTCGTAGAAGGTGCATTGTTATTATTATTTTTGACTCCCTACATATTTCATGGAATGAGCAATTTTTGAGGCACTACTATGCCTGACTGACAGGAATTTTGATATAGCTCGGGTGTACATTACGCATCTTGCATTCCATCAGATGGTCATTTCTCCGCTGGGATCTTCAGCCTCGCAAGCCATGCCGCTGCTGGCTGCTGCCGATAAAATTTTAGATGACGAGGAGAGAGCACAGTACTACAGTAGTAGCTGGTACCAGGTAGTAGTACTACTACTAGTAGTAGCGAAAAACGGAGGAAAAGGGATTGTGCAAACCAATCAATAACTACTTGCCTTTTTAACTCTATTGGATTAAAAGCGAGACAAAGAAAGAATCATTCGCTTGTGCAGTGGTTCTTGTATTTGTTGGTAGAGAGACGATTGTATTAGAAAGAGAGAGAGAGAGAGAAAGAGGCGGTTGTGGTAGTGGTAGATATTCCATTCAGTACCAGACATTCAGCAATCATAGATACTACAGTACGTACTACTGTATAGAGCATACGTGAAACATGGGAGACATACCAGGTCTCGATGAGCAGATCGAGAAACTGCGAGGAGGCGGTACACTTTCCGAGAATGAAGTTAGAGCATTGTGCGACAAGGTAAGAAGAATAAGAACAAGTAGTATACTAGTCGTGAAGCTTCTCTGCGATGAAGATACTTGCTTTAGTCGAAAGAGTATACCTACATGACCTACTGAGATTTACATCGTGACGCTGTCCATGATAAAAATCTGTTGTCATCATTGCCCCTCCCTTTTGCCCGCCTTGATGATCTGGTCTAATTTTAATCTGGTCTTGCTAAATTCTTTTTTTCTTCTCAACATTGTATTCTCCTCTCATCCGACATTCAAATTCAACTTTGACTCTCCCATATTCTGATGCGATCCATTCGCGAAACCACACACTTACGCACACACACGTGCACTCTTTCTCGGACTAGGCCAAGGAAATTCTGCAACAAGAATCGAACGTTCAACCCGTCAATGCTCCCGTGACGGTCTGTGGAGATATCCACGGTCAATTTTATGACTTGGCAGAACTCTTTCGCATTGGTGGATCCTGTCCCGAAACCAACTATTTATTCATGGGAGACTACGTAGATCGTGGTTATTACTCATTAGAAACTGTCACACTCTTGGTAGCGCTCAAAGTTCGGTACCGAAATCGCATAACCATTTTGAGGGGAAATCACGAATCGCGCCAAATTACCCAGGTCTACGGATTTTACGATGAGTGCCTTCGAAAGTACGGAAATGCCAATGTTTGGAAACACTTCACCGATACCTTTGACTTTTTGCCAATGACGGCCGTCGTGGCGGGACGTATATTCTGTCTGCACGGCGGACTTTCGCCTTCCATTGATACCTTGGATCATGCTCGTGATTTGGATCGAGTGCAAGAAGTCCCCCACGAAGGGCCTATGTGTGATCTTGTGTGGTCCGATCCTGATGATCGGTACGTCCAAATTGCACGCACGAATGTGCACAGTGGAGCTATATACTTGGTTGTGTTTTAAAACGAAGACTTACCAAATCCCATCTCTTCTTTTTCCCATTCTTTTCCACTTACCCTTTCCGCGCCCATGTCTACCCCTGCAGTTGCGGCTGGGGTATTTCACCTCGGGGAGCTGGATACACCTTTGGTGTCGACATTACTGAGCAATTCACTCACATCAATGGACTTTATTTTATTGCCCGAGCCCATCAGTTGGTTATGGAGGGATATCAGTGGCAGCATAATCGATCTGTGGTAACCGTCTTTTCAGCACCCAACTATTGCTACAGATGTGGTAACCAAGCTGCCATTATGGAAGTCGATGATACCGTCGATACATGTGCCAAAGACAACGTCCACGATCATTGTAAATTCTCGCAGTTCGACCCAGCGCCAAGAGATGAAAACTGGCACAAGAGTCCACGAACGCCTGACTACTTTTTATAATCGTTTGTAATAACATTGATTATGATATTATGATAATGCAAGAAGGCAACAATCTTGATGATGTTGATGCAAGCACGCAGCAACTTTTACTACCATATTATTGTTCGCCGTGTCCAATCCAAGTCATACTGATCAGAACAGGCTTTCAAGCAGTCAATAACCATGCAAATACTATAGTACAATTTATTGAAAAGATAACTTCTCCAACTAGCTTTTGCTCGTATTGTAAAGTGCATCACTTCCAAATTTCCGCCTATCGTAAGCACTGATAAGAAACGAGCCATCGACTGAGTTTGCTGTTCAATGGTTGCTCTATGGAAAACAGCAATTTCATACCTGCTGCTTCCGCCTGCTCGCGACTAGGCAAAACGTCCGCCAAATCAATTTCGGGACGGCAAGGCACAAAGCAAACCAATCTTCCACCCTTTCTCAGTAAAGGGACGCCGCGCTCTCGGTCACTTTGAATGGCAAAAAACAGCTCTTCTAAGGATGACGGTTCTCCAGCGCGTTTCCGTTCACGGATTCCGTACGGTGGGTCAGTAATGATGTGATCGAATGGGCCTCCGCCTACAGCAGCCCTGGCCCGATCTCGCACGTCTGCCTCGTTGAAGTCCCCACGAAAGACTGCTTTCGGTTGCGTCAAGTTACGCGTCGCAAAATCTTCCCCAATATGATCCCTATTGATCAAACCATCATGAGCGATATCAATGCCGACTGTCTGACAGGTAGGCGACAGCATGGCGGCTGCGAGAAGAATGGCACATGATCCCGAATACGGATCCAACACTTTTTGGTTGCTCGATAATCCGGCAATGTTACACAACGTGAACGAGGCAATGGGTTCCAGCGGTGTCGTAGTTATACAGATTCGAGTAGCTGGGGCCATGGAAAAGATCTGGGGTCCCGTAGCAATTTCCCTGGCTAGAGCTTTCTTTTTCACGAGACCATCAAATACGTAGATTTTACAGTCGGGATTTCTTAGATCAACACCACCACCAAACTTCAGAAGCATTGGTTTCAGTGCCAATAGTGCCTCCTTTTCCATGCTCACCGATCGTGTAGTACCACCGTGCCGTCGTTCCTTTTTACTTCCTGCTTCATCGCCAAAGTGTCTAACTCGCACAGCCCACGAGTCCTTTTCGTTGTCCCCACCGCGCATGACATCCTGAAAACCACCACTAGAAAGAGCATTGTCGTTAAGGTCCGAATATGTGTCTCCGACCGCTACGACTTCGTAGACCGTATGAATCAGGGAACATCGCGAAGCTGCTGCTATGAACACTTCCAACGAGAAATCATTTCTATCGAAAGCGCCATCATCATCTGATAATGTGATCCATTGCATTGCCTTGTTAAATGCATTGAGTTTTACGGGGGACATATAGGCTTCTCCGTCGTAATTGAGAGCATTTTCAAAATGGATCGGTGACGTTTCTTCATCAAAGGATTGATGGGTCACAGCCGTTAAAGCTCCGAGAAATTCGGGATGCCGAAACGCCAGGCTGTATCCTTCGACATCTTCACCCCTCCAGTGGACCAGTAGTTTTTCGGGAGCAGCCTTCATCCGATTGGTAGGTTTTGTCTGGGAATCGGATTTTTCTGTGTCCATGGTATCAACGCGGAGGGATGATCTGTATGAGCTGTATCTGTTATGCTGAAGAGAAACGTGACGAGCCAATGTAGAAAAGCATAAACTGCGAGGTATTCTTAATGATATCAACAGACCCAACGCCATTGCCGTTCTCGACAAAATAGACATCCCTATCTTTCCAGGGATAGAGCGTCTGCTTTTAGCTCTCGTTTGGTGAGCCACTCTTATTTACGGAGTGTGTTGTGTGTTGTCACGTTTTTGGTTTTTGTCGCTGAGATGTAGGTCTACTGGAGTGGTACCAGTATGCAGATAGAATTTTTTGTGGTTCCGTGCTAGTAGATCAACTATGCGTCGAACTATAAAGACTCTATCCTTATAGTGGATCCTCTCCCGCTACAATATCTTCTTGTGGTATGTACTCGTATGTATGTGGACTTGATGCGAGAAGACAGCTGTTACCAAAGCAGCTATCGTGATTAGGGGCAGCTCGAGTCTACTCTCAGAATAGTGGATTCGTAAAAACCAGAATACCTCAACAACACAAAAAGTGCATTCGTAGAGCTACATTAGTAAAACTTCGAAAAAAAGCTATCTTAAGCACACTAAAGGAAATTACGAATCCTGGGTTTTCTCAACGCCACAAAAAAGTAGCAACACCACCAGTGACCATCAAACTCAAGGCTCAAGGTAGCGGCGATACGGGGCACTAGAAGAAAAATACGAATCATGGGGTTCTCAGCGCCCCAAAAATGCAGCAGCACCAGTGACCATCAAGCTCAGGGTAGCGGCCACACGGGTCGATCCAGATATATCTGAAGGATTGGATTCACTGGTAGGCTCCCCTTCCTGCTCTTGAGTGGGTTCCTCTTCTGTGGTTGTTTCGCTTTCCGGTTCTTCTGGAGTGCTTCCTTCCTCGGCAGTTGACTCTTCGGTTGTTTCGCTTTCAGGTTCTTCTGAAGTGCTCCCTTCCTCGGTAGACCCATCTTGTGTCAGAGAAATTCCTTCAAAGTTTTGATCTTCCTCCAAGCTGTCAAAGCTCTGTGCAACAGAGCACTCTCCAACTCCCATGCAGGCGGGGTTGCGGCAATCTGAGCAATCGGGCTGGGATTGCAAAAAGCGAGTGCGATTCTCTCCAGGAACAGGACCTTCCTCAACAAGTACGGCAGTTTCGGCTTCATTGATATCTTCTCCCGCAATTTCCACGTAGAGAGCGGCACAGGCTTTGACAGGTGACGCCACACATCCCTCTCCAGTGCCAGCACACCGGACGTAGCTGCTAAGATCAGAAAACTTGTAAATGTCTTCCGTGAACGCACCTGGGTCAAAGAAAAGTGCAACAGCATTCACATCTTCATCGGCGACTCCTTCATCTGGACGATCCAAAAAATCAAATTCGACCCTAGAATATGACAAACAAGGGGGGGGGGAGGGGACCGGGAAGGGCCACCCGAACCCGCTACTAACGAAACAAGGGGACATAGAC
>Ga0100392_1003094_pt1 | contig 15343 bp, 8 predicted proteins | sample CryGeymeta201516_FD_81548 | JGI IMG/M metagenome (GOLD analysis project Ga0100392, IMG submission 81548) | Groundwater microbial communities from Crystal Geyser aquifers in Utah, USA - Crystal Geyser metaG 2015-16 | ecosystem: Environmental > Aquatic > Deep subsurface > Groundwater | place: USA... | reverse complement strand
CTCGGAACGGAGAAAAGGTCGGCCCTAGTAAATTGCCGAGTTTCTCCAAACCACCCTACCTAGCCGAACGTAGCCCTAGAGAGCTGGCATAGTCGAGAGAACGCGGTAGCGTTCGCTCGCCAGGATTGGGATACCTGGTATCCCAATCCTCGGATTTTTTGTACTTTCATTACTGCAAACTTGCTGCTACGCGCATCCTTGTATCTTGTGGACCATGAGGCAAAATTAATTTTTGAGGCCAGATTTAGAAAGCCAAGACACAGGCGCAGAAGATAGCAACTGGGTTTGTTACAAATAAGCAAAAAGATCAAAAGTTATGGGTATTTGAATATCCATCACTGGAATTTAATCATTGTCAACATCCTGGGATTGGGAAATCCCAACATTTTGTATGCAAACCCTGGGAAATCCTAAAGCCCGGGAATGGTGATAACAAATATCCGAGGCACATCCCTACTAGACTACTCTAGCACAAAGCTACGGCATGTTCTGTACACTATACTACAAACTAGCTAGCTTCTACTTCGAAATAGGCAGCCATTGTAAGATGCGTATTGTGCGTCGATCTTCGACTAGAGGTCATAGGACGCGAGTCGAGAGGCAGAAACACCCGTGACTTTGACCTTTTTCTCTTTCTTCTTGGCCTTCTTCTTGGCCTTCTTTGCTTCCAAATCTCTCGAATTCGATGTAATAGTTTCCTCTGGTGTGCCCTTGCTAGGGTCTGTGACTGCCTTTGGCGCTGACATCATAGCGCTCTTGACAGTTTCCACGGGTTTGGAAGAATCCGGGGTGGATATTTTCTTGCCCTTCTTCTTTCTGCGCCTTTTCTTTTTACCATCTTCGTTCTCTTTCGTGCCACTCCCCATCGCATCAACACGCTCAGTATTTGTTTTTGAAGCATCCTCCTTTTCGATAGACTTGTTCTTGTCGCCACTCTTTTTCATACGCCGGCGCTTCTTCTTGTTCGTCACTTCCGCATCCTCGCCTGCAGCTTCTGAACCATGGCTTTCGTTCACAGTAACTCCTTGTTCTTTCAATTGTCGTTCAGCGTCCTCGATATCCTGTTGCAGCATCTCGCGGAATTTTCGCCGCTTTCTACTGTTGACATTATACTCATCTCCTTCGTTGTACGGTGCCATTTTCTTCAAAGATACATACTGCTTCAATGTTGTGTCTCGAGCCAATAAGATTTCTTGTGTTGTCAGCCCATAGGAGTTGGGTTCTACTTCGCGGTACTTGAACCGGGTAGGCATACCTGCAACAATATCCTCATAATCAAGCTCGTATAATTTATCCATCATTTTGGCTCGTACGTTCTTTTCAATTTCCGTCTCTTCATCTTCTTCGGCGCCTTCGCCTTCCGCAAGGTCTTCATAGTCATAATTTTCTTCCTCTGCCTCTCCATCCTCTTCGCCGTCTTTCACTTCGTAATCATCGCCGTCATAGGCTTCAACGCCATCAGCACCACCTGTGTCATCATCGTCGAAGTTGATGTATTCGACATCTCCATCCTCTTGGAGTGCCTTTTTAACATCATCATCCGTCTTCCATTCCGCATCCTCCTTCTGATAAAAGTCATCACCAAAGGCATCTTGCATACTTTTTTCAAAATTTTCAGGATCATAATCTCCTTCGAGCAATTTCATAATGGCAGCTTCGTCCAAGGGTGCATCCTGTTGTAAGTCGGGATGGAGAGCTCCGTTGCCTTCATCGTCACCGCCACCAACTGCCGCCACCACCCTATCAGGGTGCGTCTTGGCCCCTAACACAGCCTTGACTTGTTTCAGTTTCTGTTCCATTTCTTCTCGTTTGGCATTTTTCAATCGCCGCAACTTTTCTTCCTTGGCCTTGCGTTCGGCCGCTTTTCGTTCCTTGCGTGCCAATCTCTTTTCTTTTCGACTTTCATCCTTGCGACGCAGCGTATTCATGGTCTGACTACGAGCGTATCCCACAACGGAATGATGCGCACCTGACGTGGCAGTCGTCGATTCGGCTTGCTGCATGGCTTCTTCGAAGCGAAAATTGTACTTGGCCTCAAAATTATCCGCTGTTTCCAAAGCTTGGAGGGATTCTTCCGCGTCACTGTTATCGGCATCATAATCTCCACCCTGACCAGTTTTATCAATCCATGTCTTGTTTTTGATAAAGTCCAACAAAAACTTTTCACCATTTTCTACTTCGCCTCTTGGATCCATGTAGGAAGATGATTTATCCGCGTCGTTACTGGATGCTGTCTTTCCGAGCGAGGCTTCCAATCGTTTCAATTCCTGCTCGTACTCTTGTTGCGTCTGATCGTCTCTTGGAGTGTTGGGGTCGTGTCGCTTCTTAATCACCAAGAAGTCATCTTCTTCATCACTGTCACTCTTTTGATCACCACTATCCGCGTCATCATCATCATCATCATCAGCAGCAGCACTATCAGTATTTTTATTCCTGCTCTTACTTTTATCATTTTTTTGTTTTTCCAAAAATGCTTGTCGTAATTCTTGTTGCTGTTGATCGTAGGCCAACCGTGTTGTCTTGTCATTCAATTCCGGTGGTATCGCCTTGCTAGTCTTCTTCTTGTCAGTGGAAGAACTTTCAGCAGCATTATCATCTTCATCCATTTGTTCCAAAATTTGTTCTCGAATCACATCCTTCGCACGCTTCACTTTGGGTCTCTTTGCTTTCTTTTTGTTAGCTTCACCATCTTCTTTTTCGTCGTCATCGTCATCGTCGTTTCCTGATCCAGAAAAGAATCGGACATTGGAATTGTAAATGGTTTCATCCTTGTTACGAAGTGCATTGATCGTTTTAAGAATATCCCTGTCCAAATTGGGTGTCAATAATTCGGCATCTTCGTCTTCATCGGTACTACTACTGCTGCTGCTGCTGCTGCTATCATCATCATTATCACTGTCACCATCATCATCATCATCTTCTCCATAACGTTGTCGTCGTTCACGTTCCTTGACCAGTTCTTCCTTTTGTTTGCGAGATTGATATTCTTGAGCGTATTTGGAATTGATAGAGAACCTAACTGCCTTATCCTTGTGGTTGGTGTTGTTATTGTAATTGTTGCTACTGCTGCTGTTGTTATTCTTGATTTCGTCTGGCTCGTAATGATGATCATCGTCGGATGACGACGAATCGGATTCCGAATCGGATTCCAGGAGAGATTTGGGCATTATTTTTGGAATACAATTGGAAGTGCTTCCGAATCGGTTTCTAGAAGAGTATATATGCAGTGCGAGTTTTGGCGGAATGGGATGGACAATCAAAAATTTACGAGTTGCAACAAACACACGGACTCTTCATTGATAATGACAGAAAAATTGACTTCTATTTTAACATTCATACCGTTAACGTAATATTATTGTTGTTCAAGAAATAATTGGTGGCCAGAACCAACTTTATTGGTGTTCAGGTTACCCGGGTTTTTAGATTTATTCGAGTCCCGAGTAGTCATTTATAAAAATAAATAATGCATTCGTATTCCCTCTCTGACGATGAATCATTGACACAAACACGAATCGAGATCTCGTTTTTCTCTTTTCCACCCTATCACCAACTAGCTAGTATCTTCTTTCTTCTTCCTTCTGAATCCTCACTTTTTGACCAGACACCAGCCAGACACTGAACCCGTTTATTACCTACAGTACTAATCCACTCTTGACAAGATCGAGATTTCTGGTTCCAGGAAGAAGGCGGGCGCATGATGAATAACATCAACATGGTCCATTTTGCTTACCCGATGAAAAACGACCTGTAAGTAAAAGAGAAACAGAAATGGAATCAAAGAGAGGAACGATCTATGTAGCAGGAGCGACTGGTTACTTGGGATCAGCCGTCGTTGAAGAGCTCTGTTCTCGTTATAACAACAACAACAATAACAACAACAACAACGACGGTGGTGGCGAAGTGGTAGCCCTTGCACGGAATTTATCGTCCAAAAACATTGATCACTTGCGCAATCTAGGGGCTACGATGGTCTTTGCAGATGCGGCAAAAGAGAACTATGGAAATGTTTTCTTAAAGAGTGACAATGTCGGGACGTGCATTTCTTGCATGGCTGCCCGTCCTGGAAGTCGTGGCGATGATGGTGATTTTTATGACATTGATCGGGATGCGAACATTGCATTCGGTCGCGCCGCACTTCGAGCTGGATCTCGCCATCTGATCCTTGTGGCAACATTTGAAGGAAAAGACTCCAGACAGGTTAGTGAATTTAGTAATGCCAAGGAAGTTGCGGTCGATGTACTGCGAGCAGAGTGCAAAACATACGAGGGCGCGAAATTGACAGTGATACGACCGAACGCCTACTTTAAGGATCTGACCGATGGTGCCTTTGAACGAATTGCGAATGGAGGCAGCCACGTCGTGATTGGGAATGGCTCGACGAAGATCAATCCAGTCGCAAAAGAAGACGTGGCCGCATTAATTGCCGACTGCGTGGAAGAAAAAAAGTTTGATGATGATGAAGATTTTCTCGTTGGCGGACCCGACATCTTTACATTCCAAGAAATTGGCGCTTTGGCGGCGCAGGTTCTAGGAAAACCTGAGCGAACCCTCGTGGTGCGACACGTGCCACTATGGTTTTTGCGAGCCATTGCCAGTGTGTTAGGCATCGTTGGTCAATGTTCGACACGGGCGCGACGCATGATGGCAATGTTGCATTGGATGATCTTCGTTTCGACGCACGATGGAGTTGCACCCTGTCGTGGAAGGCGCCGTCTTCGCGAACACTATGAGCAGATGCTGAAGAAAGACGATTAAGTAGGACGTCACAGTTCGAGATTTTACCAACTTTACTCTAGGCGCGAGTTTTATTTTTGACACTGTTATCCCGATTGGTCTCGGCGCTTGTATCGTTTCGATTCGAAAAAAAAAAGGCACAACATTGAACAGAAAAGAACTTGTCGACTGGATCCTATCAGTTCGATTCAATGGAGCATGTTGTAGAACAGCCTTTTCAGGAAAACGTGTCAGCCCCCGAGATCGTATCGTCGGACCTATTCCATTTCACACTGTGAATGTGATTCCGAGTGAATTGATAGGGTTAGCGAGCATAGCTTCGTGCAGTGCAACCAACAATTTATCAGATCGCTGGTCCTGGACAGGACAAACTCTGCTGCGTGAAGAACCAAAAAATGAACTACATTGCTAGTATCTTTTTCCGAAGCTCTGGCGTCACATTGATGACTGTTGTCCTCATCGAGAGCACAGCGTAGTGATTGCTGCCTGACCGGCGCTTGTCTGCACAATACGTGGCTGGATTCATCCATGATTGACTTTGCTCTGTCACCCTTTGGGGTGCCAATGGTTGCCCTCGGGTAGCCTCGGCGCCCTTCGGGCGCCATAGTTGTGATCCCCGAAGTTAGACATTCTAGTTTTTTTCATGATTGCCTTTGCAATCTTTGTCTTTCCTTTGACGAGACTGAATGACCGAAGTGGAAACCATGCTAAGAGGATATCAATTTCCATCTACTCTAGGGTACACTACCATTGCCCTCTGTGCGTCGTCCATTAAGAGATAGGTCAAACCGGAGACTGCGAAGTGTACAAGGATAACCTGGAAATACTGAGCGACCTTTCGCTTTCGTTTTTCAATTGGACGCACATTAATCTTTTTTCCTAATTACTTCAGTTAACCGCATTGGCCTAATTTTCGGTTCTCTTTTGATAGGCTTTATCCGATGTTGCTGGCGTGCAAGGGCGACTCGCCTCGAGCACTTAGATCAGCCTCACAAATTCGTGGGATCTCATAGACGTTTCACGCTGATCGTTGTACACGTACACGTACACGTACACTGTAATACGTCGCGTCCTCCCTCGTCGCGAAGTCTCTTTGCCTCACCTATCTGTCAAAGCAACAAAAGCAGCCTGTATCCTTAAACAAACCGGAACTCGATACACTGGTTCTTTGTTGCTTTTTGGTATTTAAGCTTGTCAAACTCTATCAATACAGTCAACCACGAAGTGAACGACAAGAGCATCAGCTATTAGTGCTTGATTGATCTTGATCAATTATATACTCTATTAGGTTAACTTGATATCAGGAGGCGTCCTTGGCTACATCTGTTGATCATCCCATCTGTGGATCCACACACTGAGATCTAGCAAGACTCCAAAACTCTGCATACGACCCCGTCCTTATCCCAATCGAGCAATGGCATCATCACTGTGTGGAGATAAAATTGGGTCCCGCAGAGCCCTATTAGCAGCACTATGGTCCCTTGTGACAATACTCACAGCATTGGCCTTTCTCACAGCCTTGACGTTTACCTTATCTGCACGGAATTTATATAACGACAATGATGATTACCAAAATTATTACAACGGAGAAGAAAATCCCGATGAAGAAGAAGACAACGATCCGGAAGTAGCCGTTACATCAAGGGCCATGGCCTTTGCGGCTCTGTGGACGGCTGTCCTGGCATCGCTGTTGACGGTTTTTGGAAGTGTTGTTTTGGGATGGCAATCACCGACGGGACAATATTATACATGTTGCAGCAGCAATGTGCATCGAACGACACCTCTGAGTCTAGGGAGCTTCATTGGGGCCCTCATTATGTTTGCCAACTTGACTTTGGTGTGCTCTGTACTCTTTGGGGAATTTGAGGTACGTTTACTCATGAATGTGGTGTTAATGCAGCGAGGAAGGATGCTTTCTTTTCATTTTTCCACGCGGTAGCTTTGTGCAGGATGCACGTATGGCAGTACTGCTTGTTGTTCGAGAATCTACAAATGTTAGTAATACTCGGTCTCACCATTGCCTCCTTTCCTCAATTCACAAAACAAATCATCACTTCTACAAATGCTGTATCTAGATTCGAGATTACCAAAGAGACGGAGCCAAAGAGGGAGAAGACAACTACTCTACCCGGGATACAGCTATGGGACGATCTTCCATGGCATTTTCCATCATGTGCATGTTTCTGACGGTATTGTACGCAGGATTTGCGGCCTTGACTTTTTCCTTTTCCCATTCCATCATAGAGGAACACCTGGCCGATGAACGCGAAGAAGCCTTACACGCAGCACATCATCACCACCACCATCCCAACAGTCTGACACCGCATCACCTCCATAGTAGCCAATTCAACCCACACAACAACTTTAATAATGGTTACGATGGATACATTGGGGAAAGGTTTGATGTTCATCGCAGTCGAGGGCCAGGTTCTGGTGGGGTTGGTTTTGTACCCAACGGTGGGGACGTGGCGACTCTGACATAGTCGACAAGACATTTTTGACTACGAAAGATGGATATCTGCCATGCTGCAATCCTCTGTTTGTTCGTACAGTTGTACTCTTTTGGCTCACACAAAACTAGAGGCCGTTTCTCGCATTGTTTTGCAGGTCTTGCAACTTGCAAACATTGTCCCCAACACAAAACCACTTGAAGCGCTTCCTCCCAAGACACTACCCAAAGCAAGCATATCACTGCTCTCGCTCTATAGATCACAGTACAGCATACACTAGATTGCATTCCGCAAGTACTCACTCAACTACTCGAGTAACTAACTAGTTCTATCACCAAAACATCTCAACTAAAAAATGAAGTCAAAAATACGCAAAAATTAGAAATGGTTTTGGCTCGTTTCTATTCGTCCTTCAAGGCGCACGCACACGGCAGCCGGTCAAAAAGCACTACTCGTACTCCGAATGTTCGCTATTCAAATAGTAATAAAATTTATTTATCATAGATAATATATTTTGCTCATAAAAAAACGGAATGGAGCACTGGGACGGCAGCGCCAACAAGGAACAGATGCGGGAAAGAACCATGAGAAAAAGTTGGACATTAAATAGCAAAGCTACTACTCTTGCCTGGAACACGCTTGGGCTGCCTGCGATGATCTTTTAGGGTGTGATCAATACGTTCACCGGCGAGATTGTAGGTTCCGGGTTTGTTATAGGCGTCACCCGTGTTCGCTGTGAACCTAACATCATGTTTCTGGCCAGCGGATTGACCGCGGGTGAGATCATTGGTAGCTAAGCTTCCCAATTCCATGTCAGGACGTCCTTGATTGCGTTCAATCTCACGTTGGAGCTGCGCCTCCGAATTCATAAAGGCGTCAACGCCTACATGATGGCCATTAGTACGCGCTTCCTTATCAACCTGGAAGCGCCGAGAGGCCTGTCTCTTTGACTTTTCTTGTTTTTTATTGGGCTTCTTTTTCCAATAGAAAGGCCATCCAAGAATAAACGGATTCAACAAGATGGGAAAGATAAACGTCAACAAGGCAAGCAAAGTCGCAGGGGCAGCGAAAAGCAAAACATCCATCAATTCAGATTCAGGATCGTTCCATGAATCCCAATCTGGTTCATGGGTCACATCCCATTGGTATTCTTGCACAACAGTTGCGTAGGATAAAAGAATAACAAACAAAGACAGCAGCCAGCTACCAGAGTTGAACTTCATGGTCTCCCAAAGTGCAATGCATCTACTAGTTTCGATTGAGTCCTTGTTGGTTGCGCCGCAAATGTTTGGCCGAGCCAACATGTGATCCATAGAACCGAGAAAGAAAAAATTACCCATGGCCGAGTAAAAGAGGATCTGAAACATGGCACAATAGCGCGTAAGTTTCCAAACCAAGTGAAAGATTCCTCGGTTGCGGTATTCAGGAAAGAAAATATCCTTGTTGATCCAGTGCATGCGGACCATGGCAATGATAAAGGAAGTGTAGCCGATAATGTAATATATCACAATATTGAGAATGATAATTCCTGCTGGTGTAAAGGCATACATCAGTCCGATATCACCTCCAGCATCGAGGATTCGGGCAATGGCGGCAATGGTGAAGACAATAAAGTAAGTGCCACCAGCCGTGTAGGAAAAGAGATACGCGGTCAAAAAAATCTTGTAGTAACTGGGGATGTCACAATGGATAAAGGTCTTGAATAGGGGAGTGAAGATGCCGTGGCCCACCATTTCTTGAAAGGGATTAAAGATCAACTCGTGGGCTCCAAGCGCGAACTTGCGGTGACGACCAGCTTCTTCATCAAACGTGCGGGTTACGCCCTCTTGAAATTCGCATCCAGGAAAGGCAATGTACCGTCCATTGTATCCAATATTGTACAAGTGAATCATGAGCTCAAAATCCTCCGAGACGTGCGACTCTGACCAGTACTCCATACGTAAACCACCGTGCAAGTTTTTGAAACCGACCTGATCGACCGATAAAAACGGCAGTCCAATATTCTGGAGCCAGCGCTGAGCATTTCGCAAGTTACGCATGCGTCCACACTGCTTGATTGCTTCACTGCGAAGGAAGATTGAATGACCCACCAAAGGTGGATGACAACCCAAGATGGAAGACAAGAGGAAATGGCCCTGGTAGAGAGCATCTGTGTAGGCTTCAATCATCCTCAAGTAGTAGGATTCACCACGTTGATCATCGAGGGTTTTGGTAGCATGTTGAGTGAATCCCAGGCTTTGATCATTGAGAAACTCGGGAACTGTCTTTAAAATGACTTGGGGTTGCATACGAGCATCCGCATCGTTGACGCATATTAAATCACCAATGCGAACATTGTTACCAAACATAATGTACCGAGCACCATTATCACTATGCGAGACTGCCAAAAGAGCTTCTTCAAATGACTTGGATGATCCTTCGCGGGCCACGACATCTTCGGCTCCAAAGTTGAGACGCAAGTGCGTATTCAAGTTGGAAGCCTTTTTGAATTTACCGCGACGATCAATGGTAGAACGGGAAACCCAACCAATCTGGAAATGGTAGTAAAATAGCATGCGATGAAACACCTCGTAAATATTCTTGCTCCGTAGACCCTTGAGATGGCGACGAGCCACGCGAGGAATGCGCTTGAGAATCTGACTGAGACGGACCGTCTTTCCCTTGGTCTGCACCACATTTTCCCACAACATTTCTGCGGCCGGAAAGTTATCATTAAGGTAAGCCATTATACCATCGTCACAAACCACAATGTTACACTGAGCTTGAGAGTGACTAGTATAGTGATCGCGGGCCTTCATGCAAGACTTGAGCGTCGGCATCAAAACTTCCTGGAGCGATTCCTTGTAAACAGGAATCTGAATCGTCACATTTAACCATTCATCACCGGGTTGCTTCTGTTCGGGAATCATAGAAAAGTACTTGGTGTTGCTCTTGAAGGCTCTCGCGGGAATAAAGCACTTGAAAATGCTCGAGACTGTAAAGTAGGAATTCCAAAAAAGTCCAAAAAAGGAAATGCACGCCAAGAAAATCTCCACAATGTTCCGTCCAATACTGTCGTGATTCCAAATGGCCATGACTACCAAGAAAACCACCCATCCAAAAGCCAGTAAAAAAGCTAACGTCGAAGCGTACTTGGCAATCGGCAAAGGTTCCGTCGGACGGTTGGACTTGCGCGTGGCTGGTTTGGCCCATGGCGAGCCCGGAATATTGGTGGCATCCTGATCGAGCAGTTCGGCATTGGGATTTTGATAGTACAATTTCTTGTTAAAGTCCGCATCTTCATCATCACTGTCGTAAGATCCCTCCGATCCAAAGAAGGAAGCATCATCGTCGTGAGCATCTTGGTAATGTTGGAAAATGTCATCGAGGGCGTCCAAGTCCACCGGTCCATTGTTGCTGTTGCCGCCAGTCTTCTTCTTGTTATTATTATGGCTACTGTCCGCGAAGGGCACTTCCACTCCCGCAGAGTGGCCGTTTTGGTTACGACCTCCTCTTCCCATGATCAATAATTCAATTGATTCGATTTCTTTTATTGGGCCTCTATGAATGTGGCCAAAACTCAAAATACTGCGAGAAAAACGGAAACGAATCTCCAGAAAAAATCTATTTTTGATTGTCGTTTGTTGTTGGCTGCAGGAAAAAAGGCAGACTAGTCTAGTAGATAGTAGATCTTAATTATTACTCAATTACTTTGGTAATAAGTTATCTTTTTAAATGGGCAACTCGTAACACCAAACGATTTGATGCTTTTTACGAAAAAGTCGGAGTAAGCTATATGACGAGATGCCGTATTTGTAGAACTAGTACTCTAGCTAGTAGTACAGTAGCAGGAGGCCTCCCTAGTAGGCTTGAATCGTATTAAGTAGACTGGTCTACTGCTGCTGGCTGGTGGCTGGCTGGTGGTCGAGAGTACAGCCAGTGTGTGAAATGGGTGTGCTGTGGATAAAACAAAGACACGGAATGCTCTCACTCGATTTTTTCATTGTGTGTGTAGCATCTTGTTCTGAATCGCGCGTGACTAAAAAGTGTAAGTAAATTTGTCCTCAACGCTCACTGACTTTTAACAAATTTTAAACGTGACAAGGAGTTGAGCCACACACTGTCTTCATCTATAAATCCTAGAAGTAGGGCGAGCTTGCTATTAGCTAGCTAGCCAGAGAAGATCGCATCTTTCTTGAGGAATGGCTGAGCATTTATTACTTCGGGTTATTGTATCCTCAACTCCAAGAGATCTAGAGATCAGCCATGGCGGAGGATTCGTTCGATGGTGAGATAATAGACTATTATTATTGTAAATAGTACCATCATAAATACAGCAGTGCTATTGCACTAGCAATGCTGCTCCTTCCATATTTCTACAGATAGTACAGTCATCTTGCAATGATCAGCAGGGCTGTCTACTATGGTAGGTTGTCCGAAAATTGTCATACTAGTCTTAGTCGATGTAGTACTACGTAGTAGTAATAGAAGGTAGTAGTAGCAGCAGTAATCCTCCTACTAGAGGCAAGGGCAGTTTCCAATTAAATTTATCTCGTTCTCCTCGTGTCGACAATTCAGTTGCTACGGTAGCAATTGAAAAATACTGTAATGTGCAACTGTTGTTTTCATGTGAACCTACTCTGCTTGAGAGCTACCAAAAAGTACTCAGGTAGAGTACGAGTATCTTCTTGGCCCACCTTCACTGGCGAAAGCGTTTCCCGCCAGCGCAGAGGAAAAAATCTAATAATGATGAACAATGGTGTCAAGTTTTTGGTGATGAACGTCGAATAGGGCTAAGAGTAGACAGCTACAGTAGGCAGAAGAGTACTGTAGTGGCTACGTACCTACTAGAGTAGCATGGGTCTGTTCGACACATCAGTCAACCGTCGTTTGTCCGTTTTGAGGACAATCCAGCGATTTCATGACCAAAAAGAGTATTAGGCTGACGTGGCCATACAAAATATCACAATTTGCGTTCTTCGCAGCTGAAAATGAAGCGAGTCGATGATTTTTTACTCTAAAAATTTGACACCTCCCTTCCATGTAACTCGGCTCTATCCATGCGATTGTATCAAACCTGATCTACTAGCTAGTAGCTAGTAGACTACTCTAGAAAAGTTGAGAGGAAAGCATTCTCATCTTGTCCCCCCTCAAAATTCACCACAGAAAAGCTACAAGCAACATTCCATCGTACATTCAAGTATAAAATTTCGACATTCATAGTACTTAATACATCTCTATTTTCATAACTACTGGTAACAACCAAGACACACTCCCCAAATTACCATCACTATGGCCACTGCAACTCAACTTCGAGCCGTTGGCTGTTTTCTCCGAAAGGCCGAAACTACCTCCGTATCTTGTTCCTTGAAAGCTGGTCACATTCGTTATTACACCTCCTTATCCAAATCCATTGGGGTCACTTCTTCTGTAGCTTCTTCTGCGCCTACCTCGTCGTTGGATGCCTCAACCCAGAGCCAACAACGTGAATTTACCAGTCTCAATTGCGAAACTCCCTATCAATTAGTTTTCCTGCGTCACGGTCAGAGTACCTGGAATCGCGACAACCGGTTTATTGGCTGGACGGATACTCCCTTGACGGACGATGGTGTCTTGGAAGCTCGTATTGCGGGAACTATGCTGGCCAAATCGGGCATTCTGTTTGATGAGGTACATACCTCTCTCCTTCGACGCAGTATTCGCACGACCAATCTGGTCCTGATGGAGATGCAACAGGAGTATATTCCCGTGTACAAACACTGGCGACTGAATGAACGCCACTATGGGAATTTGGTCGGGAAAAACAAAAAGGAAACCGTGATGCAATATGGAAAGGATCAAGTGAAGCGATGGCGACGATCCTACGACGAACCGCCTCCCATGATGGAAGACGATCATCGCTTTCATCCTGCCAAAGATCCTCGTTACCAGATGGTACGCGTGACGATGTTATCCTACGTTTTTTGTTAAACCTTGGGTTTTCCAGACATTATTTTCTAATCTTAATCGTTCTCATCCGATCCATCTTTACACTTTACATAACACAACAGATGAAGCACAAATTGCCACTAGCCGAATCTCTAAAATGCACTAAGGAACGTTCGAGCGTATATTGGGATGAAACGATTGCTCCTTCTCTGAAAGAAGGGAAAACCTTACTGATCGTGGGACACGAAAACAATCTCAGATCGCTCATCATGCGACTGGAGGACATTCCCAAGGAAGATGTTATTGAGTTGTGTCTTCCCCGGGCTGTTCCATTGGCGTATCGTTTGGATGAAAACCTTAAGCCTCTCGATCGCCCCGATGGCAAGCTCGACGAAGCCACAGGATTTTTAAGGGGTGAATGGTTGGGTGGAGACCAAGCCGTCGCTGATATATTGGAACGAGATCGCAAGCAGGTTTATGATACGTCGGTCAAAGATAATTTGGAAACGGGAAGCGAACGGGAGACATCAAATAATTGGATGGAATTCTTGATTGGCAAACCTGGTCCTGAAGCTAGGGCCGCATCGGAAACCGCTGTTCCCTTGAGTCGGCGTCACGGCCCTGCTCCTCATGGTGGTGGAGCTGTCGTTCCTGGAGCTGATAAAGACGAATTTGAACACATCAACGGTGCCCAAGAACAAAAGCGCCAAGCAGCCTAAAACTGTGCTCTCTAGTCTCATCTTTCGGGAAGCTGAAACTGATATTTTGGATTGGATTAGGAAATGTCTCGACATTAGTTTGCAATGTCACTTCTTGTATATTATTGAATAAAAAAATCTCATACGTCTTTTTAACCTTGAGGAAGAGTGTCCATGTAGTCGATGATCAACTACAAGTAGAGCCGTCTGCCAGTGGTGTTTCTTGCATGTAGAACTTGGCAGACTTCAAACCAGTACGTAATAGGGAGATGTTTGCTGAAACTACCGAGGCTTTTTGTATTGGAAGTAGAACCCAACAGACGTGTGCAAATTCTCTATCATCTGGGAGTGTCTAGCCCACGAGCATCCCATTGATTGCTTGCTTGCCAAGCTAAGAATATAGATTGCTGCAACCTGTTAGTCTTACTCAAGTAGTATTGGGTTGTGTTAGTTTCCACGAAGTCGCAAACAGAACAACAGGCAACAAAGTCGTTGGTATGACATTCAGACGTGCTTCATCAAGCTGGCGGGGAGGTTTTTCGCACGCGAAAGTGCGCAAGACCTGGCCACGGCCAAAAAGCAAGAAGACGCGTCAATTACTGCATCATTCTCCTCTCTTAATATTCATAATTCATCCATCCCCATACATACACAAACAAATGTACAATCGGATACGCGGTAGGTGTAAAAATGTGCTCAGGTAGGAACGGTACTAGAGAGGAACTGAAGAGCCTCTTGGCGGCGGCGGAGGGAAATGAAGCCGCCGAAGCGACAACAACCAGCTCCCCTTCGATGACACACTTCTTATTGAGAGCTCCGTCGGATTTGAGAAGATCGTTTCACGACATGCACGCTTATTTAACTGACCATACAGGGAGGATTGGATACTTGGGATCCATGGCCATTGCTTGCAATTCCTTGACGGGTCCTGCGATGCTTCACTTGCCCGCCACATTTCATCGTGCTGGCCTCATTCCAACAATGTTCACGTTGACGTTTGTCTGTGTTCTTGCAGCACTTTGTTCCCTTCACATGGCCAACACTATATCGAAAATTCCTGGAAATAGCGACTTCAAGAAAGAGGTGGAATATGCCGAAACATTCCGAAAATTTTGGGGGCACAGGTCGTTCGTTTTTGCCCAAGCAATGTTTTTTATTTGCATTACTTGTCTGAATATTTCTTCCATTGTGGATACGGCACAGACTGTTGATACAGCACTTGGAAACTTTAAAGGCACATTTGGAGTGCAGATATCCTGGGCTGCGGATGATCCAATCCTTAGTGTGGTCGAATGGAAGGCTGGCGAATGCAGTGAAGACATGAGAGTATCAGGAACTTGTCTTCCTTTTTTTGACGACGGCAAGCCATCTTCCATTATATTGACACTGGGATACGTGATTTGCGTAGCCATTTTCCTCCCTATGGCGCTGATGGATCTCAAAGAGAATGCTGCCGCACAAATTGTTGGATTTGTTGTATTATTGCTGGCGTCTCTCCAATTTTGCATTGTGTCTGTTTACCATGGGCTCGACTTTTCAAGGCTCTCCTTGTGG
>Ga0100392_1003069_pt1 | contig 15399 bp, 13 predicted proteins | sample CryGeymeta201516_FD_81548 | JGI IMG/M metagenome (GOLD analysis project Ga0100392, IMG submission 81548) | Groundwater microbial communities from Crystal Geyser aquifers in Utah, USA - Crystal Geyser metaG 2015-16 | ecosystem: Environmental > Aquatic > Deep subsurface > Groundwater | place: USA... | reverse complement strand
GTTGCAAGAAAACTTGTAGATAGAACCCCAAGGTACTTTGATGAATATCCTGAATCCGGTAACACTATTGCTAACTGGAACATAACATTTGATGGAAGTGAAGATTCATCCTACAATGAGACAATTGCTGATTTTGACAGGAACGATACAAAATCTGATTTAGTAGCAGCAATACAAACTGAGAAACTTATGGATGATGCAACTATCACGTTCAGTAACAGTTCCCCTGGGATCAAGTCATTAGAGTTTGGGCTTTACCCCAACCCACCAAAAATGGGATCATATAATAAGTACAGTCTGAAAGAAGACAAATATGAGAAGCGTTCTTCTGGTGGATTCTCACGACAAGCACCACAAGGAATTGTTGGAGTTACCGCCATGGAGTGGACAGCAATTGTTCAAGATGCAATCAGTAGAAGAGTTGGGAAATAGGGGCCACAGAAATGTGGTCCCTATTTGCAAGTAATCGCAGTAAAAAATGTGATATAATCTTCTAATATCAACAATTAGGTGGACACTTTTTATGACTGAATTGGACATTGAGACAACATTAGAGGTAGCTCTCAATGAAGTTGCGGAGCAACAAAGTCTTACTGTGGTTTACCCAAATATCGGGTATGAGCCTGAAGTTGGTATGGCATATATAAGAACTGCACTTGTTCCTGCTGCACAATCGTCAGTTGGAATAGGGACACACACACGAAACAGACATATTGGTTTCTATCAATTAACTGTCAACGTCCCATCGTTTGAGACCAAGGGACCACTTCAAAACATAATTGATGCACTACATGAGAAATTCAAACGTGGAACCACATTAGTTCACAACGATGTGTATGTCCGAGTAACAAGGTTTCGTGTAGTAAACTATGTTGAGGGACCAGATTGGTTTACTCAGTTTATTCGAATTGAGTATAGAGCAGATTTAGAAAATTAAATTGGAGGATATTAGATGGCTTCAGGATCAAACCGTTTTATCCAGTATGTGAAGCAATCAGAGCCGAAGCAAGTACCTGCTTCCCCTGTATTCAAGCGACTTCGTACTACTGGCGGTTCTGGATTGATGAACAACAGAACCAATATCACATCGAATGAAATTCGAGATGATAGACAAATAATTGTTTCTCGCCTTGGTCAAAACCAACCTGACGTTGCTATTCCGTTTGAGTTGTCATATGATAGTTATGATCAACTTATTCAGGGAGCGATGGGTGGTGAATGGAAAGGTGGCCGAACCATAAGTGCTACTGCATCCGTTACTACTGGTGGAGTGTTCACACTTACTGGTGTAGGTGCTGACTGGGCAGATTATGAAATCAGTGTTGGTGATTATGTGATTATCAACGGGGTTCTGAATAGTGACCTTATTGGTGAAGTTGGTGTAATTAGTGGAGCAGACCTGACCGTCTACGAGTTGGGAACAACCACTGGATTAACCATGCTTGCTGAAACCGATGCAGATTTCACTTTTGTTTCTGGTCATTATGGAGAAAGCATTGATACTGCTTCGGTTGGACTTACCGTAAATGGAACTTCAAATACTGTTACCCGAGCAAGTGGTTCTTGGGTTACTCTTGGAGTAGAAGTCGGTGACAAGATTTGGTTTGATGGCTTTACCGAAGGTGGAAACAACGGATGGTTTAAAGTTGTGACTGTTACTGCCTTAGCCATTACTCTTGAAGGCACCCTCACTACTGAAACAAAATCTTCTGGTACAGTTTTTGTTGGGACTTCTACTGGTTTTATTACTGTAGGAAAAGAACTTGATTTCTTTGCCTTTGAAGAAGGCTTCACCGACATTAAGACCGGAGAAGACATCGATGGTAATTCAGTAACTGACGGAATCTTCCATAATGCACTTGGAGCTTATGTGGCTTCTATGTCTATGAACGTTCAGCCAGACAGTGTGATCACTGGGGAACTTTCGTTCCAAGCACTCACCTATTCTGGGTTTAAGAATGCTTCTATAGCAAGTGGAGTTCAACAGTCGAACATCAATGATGTATTTGACAGCTTCACTGGGGACTTATTCATCCCTAATGCACCTGAACTTCAGGCTGTTGTAACTGGACTGAACTTCACCCTTGACAATGGGTTGATTCGCCGTTATGCACTTATGGACAAAGATGCAACTTCTATTGGTGATGGTCGTTCTAATGTAACCGGAACCTTGAATGCGTACTTTGAATCTGCTGGGGTTGCAAACCTGTTCGAGCAAGAGCAAGAATTTGTACTTGCTATTCGAACTGAAGACTTGGCTGGGAATAGCTACCTGTTTGGGTGGCCACGAGTTAAGCTCACTTCTGACTCCCGTGATGTAAGTGAGAATGATGTTACGCAAAACGTAAACTTCCAGGCATTGGGTGGACTTGCTACTGATAAGAAGAAAACGATGTTTATTCTTCGTCAACCTGCAATCGCATAAATAAGGTTTTATAAAGCCCTGTGTATGCAGGGCTTCATTTTATAAGTTGAGGATATGAGGAGTTTGATATGGATTTAGCACAGTTGGATACAGCGAAGAAGAGTAATGAAGGCGTATGGCTTGACATTCTTTCCCCTGACCAAACAATGGTGGTTGCAAAGTTTCGAGTTGCTGGACGAGATTCTAAAGTTCTGAAACGGCGACAGCAAGAGCTTGCAAAGAAGCGAAACACTAAGAAGAAGATTAGCCCTATTGAAGAAGAGCAAGACACGATTGAAACCATTTCAATCTGTACTTTAGAGTGGGACTCTACCGATGATGATGGAAATGCTCTTGGAGTTGGAACCCTCCTTGTTGATGGAAAGCAACTAGAATGTGATTTTGAGAATGCAAAACTTGTGTATGGAAAGTACACCTGGATAGCAGAACAAGTTGTAGAATTTATTGCTGAACGATCTAATTTTTTGTAGAGCAAGCTGAGATTTTTAGTGAATATCTTGTAAAAGAATTAAAGTTAAATTATAAAGATTATGATACAGGTTCGACATTAAGGTCTCAGCTAGAGCAGGTTTGGGAACAAACAGGGATCAAACCTGCTGAACTTGAAATGGAAAATCTTCCGATTGATATGAGTTATCTTCGGGAGATTTTTTGGGAATTGTGGGATGGTGAAAGTTTAAAATGGGGAGAGATATACTACTACCAAAAAATTGTTGAAATAGAGCTTGATGCTGGGGAGCTGTACATACTGAAAAGTGCGTATGGGAAATGTTTGAGTTGGATTAGCGAAAAGCATCGACCAAAGAAAGCAAAGCCAGCAGTAAAGAAAGGTCGAAAGTAGTTTGGAGAAAGGAGAACACTGTGTCAGACCAGTATACTTTATCACTAAAATTAAAAGCTGAAGGTGTTCGCCAGACTCAAAAAGACATAGAGGATGTATACAAAGCATCCTCTAAGATGGAAGATATTTTCCGCAGAGCTGAACAGACTAACAAGAATTTTACAAGTAGTCTGAATGGAACCAATTCTTCTTTAAAAAATACAAAGACTGGAGTTGATCAAGCCACATCGTCTTTTAACAATTTAGATAAAAAACTTACTGCATCTTCTGGTCGACTGAAAGTTATTGGTCGTGATATTAACAGGTACATAACTCTCCCTCTCCTTGCTTTTTCCGCTGCATCCATTAAGATGGCAACTGACTTAAACGCAGGGCTTGGTAATGTGCAAGCTCTGCTCATTGGTACCGGGGACCGCATCTATGAATTAAAAGAAGATGTGAAAGCATTGTCTGCTGAAACAGGTAGATCATTCCAAGACATCAACGATGCTTTATATAGAACAATATCGGTTTTCCAAGATACCGAAGAAACTACTGAAAGATTAAATACTGCAATTCGTATGGGCATTGCTGGCTATGCAACGGCTGCTGACTCTGTGCAATTACTCTCTTCTGTTACTCGTGCATTTGGAGATACAAGTGCAGCTGCCGTTGAGCGAGTTGCTGACCTTGCATTTGAAACTGTTCGTTTGGGTGATACCACTATTCCTGCTTTATCTGGTGCTATGCAAGTTGCAACAGACCGTGCAGACAGATTGAATATTAGTCAAGAAGAATTGTTTGCTACGTTTGCAACTCTTACAGGTATTACCGGGGATGCAAGTATGGTTGCTACCCAGTTCCGATCTGCAATGGACAGTCTTCTCAATCCCACTGAGGAATTATCTGAATTATTTACTCGTCTCGGGTATGCCAATGCTGAAGCTGCACTTCAGGGACTTGGCATGGTTGGAGTAATGGCTGCCATTACAAAAGAAGCTGAACGTTCTGGGAGACCTCTCCAAGACTATATTACCCGTAAAGAAGGTATGACTCTTGTAAGCCGACTTGCTGGCGAACAGCTTGGGGACTTTGTAACTAAACTAGATCAAGTAACTTCACGCACCGGAGCAGCAGATCAGGCGTATGAGCAAGTAACCGAAGGTGTAGCAAAGTTCAACTTCCAACTCCAACAAAATAGACAGAGATTACAAAACTCTTTCTCGGAAATTGGAGATAATTTACTCCCTGTACTTGTTGCATTAACTGATGCTTTGGCGACCACAGTGGAGATTTTTGTAAACCTTCCTGACTTTGTACAGAACTCCGTTTTTGTTTTGTTAGCTTTAGTCTCTGTTCTTGGATCAGTTGCAATGCTCATGGGGGTTATCGAGAGTTTAAAACTTGCTGGAGTTTTTGCTGGAATGACAAAGGCCGTAGCCACACTTACTGGTGGAATGGTTTCTCTTAATCTAGCACTTGGTGTTACTGCTGGGGTTGTTGCTGGATTAGTGGCCGTGTTTGGACTTGTTGCATATGCAAAACTTTCCTCAGAAAGAGAACACCAAAAAGCAATTGAGTCTACGAATAGAATGCTTGAGCAACAACGTGGCATTCTTCAAGATGTTGTTTCCTTGCAAGATAGGAATAGAATACGTGCCCAGGCTGTTTCTGCCCAGTATGTAAGTCAGTTTGAACAGTCTGGGAGAATACCTGAGATAATGGGACAAGCTTCTTCATTTTCTGGTACTGGTGGTGAAACAATATCTACTCAAAGCCTTAGCCAACGAATGAGTAATGTTGGTGGGAGGCCTACTCCCATGACTACGCAAGTCAATGCGTCCTCAACAACTGAACAACTTAACAGTTATCTACAAAGATACCAAGCCATGCTTGATCGCTTTGTCCAGGACAGACAGAAGATTGATGATGAAATAAGCAAATTACAACCACAAGTTGAAGCGACAACACTCAGACTTACCAGACTTTTAAGTGGTGGCTCCAGTGCGGACTACATGCAGACTCTCAACAGAATGTCAAGAAGATTTGCTGATGGAGCAGATTTTAGTGAGATTGGCTTAGAGAAACAATTAGAAGTAATTGATCAAGCTAGAGAAATAAATAGAAGATTTACTGAAGAACCATTTGTTGTTAATCTTTACCAGACAATTGCTGATAGCCTAGCTCAAGAAGCAAAGCTCACCGACTTGAAATCTGCATTTGCTCAAGTTGGTGGTCCTGAAATGGAAGGACAACTTAATGGGGTTATCACCTATATTGAAGACCTTTTGGCTGCTAATGTTGGGCCTGTTAAAAAAACATGGCAAGAATGGTTTTCTGAAATCACTGGTGTTTCTCTGAGCCTTATTCGTGGACAAGGAGGAGAAGACGTTGCTCGGGTATATTCTCAAGAAATGCAGAAGATTTTTGATTTTGAAGTTGCTTTGAGTAATGCTCTTGGAATTACCCCAGACATGACATCAATGATTGAGACAAGGATTAAAGATTTGATTTCCCATGTTCAAGAGTTATTTGAAGCAAACACAAGTGAAGACGGTATTGATTCCCCGTTCACATTGATGGATAAATTGTTCACAAGTGACCCAGGAATGTTTAATGAATATAAGACCCAAATAAGTAATCTTGCAAATTCAATGGCTACTGATTTGAAGACTGCTTGGCAAGAACAAGAAGATGCAGCTAACAAAATGAATCAAGCGATGCGTGATGCTGGATTTGAAGTTGAAGATTACACAGTATCAAATGATGAACTTGGGTCTCGAATGCAGGATATTATTGAAATCATGCAAGCTTTAAAAATTCGTGGATTGGATGAAGCATCTTCTGGGTTCCAGTTCTTACAAGCTATGCTTGAGGCAACTGCTAGTCAAATGCAAGCAGTTGAAACAGCGACTGAAAGAGTTTTAAACATCTTGCCTGACTTTGCAACTGTAAGTGATGGAATGTTTGGTTCAGTTGAAGACACATTTCGATCTGGGCTTGGTCAGTCAATGTTTGATGCTTTTATTGGAGACTTTGATTCCGGTGCTATTGCTTCAAAGTTCACCGGACTAAAAACTGAAATAGATGCTTTACTTTCTCAACAAGCAGATGAAAGTTTTGACTGGACTACAGAACTTCAAGAACGTCTTGACAATCTACTTATATCATATGGTGAAATGACTGCACAAGCAGCATTATTTGCAGAAATAGGAATACAGACTCTTGCTACTGTAACTGAGAGTGTTGCTTCTGGAATTTGGGATTTAGGAAGTGCAATGGCAAGCGGAGCAAGTGCAACAGATACAATGCTCACTTCATTAGCAAACTTAGCCATTGAATTGTTGCGGATAATCCCCATGATGTTGATTCAAACTGGTCTGCAACTAATGTTGAACCCTGCTACACTTCCTGTTGGTCTTGGGCTAGTTGCTTTAGGAATAGCAGGACTGTTTGCTGGTGGTGCTATAGAGGGGACTCTCAATGGTAGTTCAACTACTGAGACGATGGCTTCTGGTGGTATAATTTCCTCACCTACAAGAATGGGAAACGTATTAGCTGGTGAAGCAGGAAAAGAAGCTGTGATGCCCCTTGCTTATACCAATGACGGAAACCTTGGGGTTCATATTGCTGGAGGTGGGACGGCTCCTGTAGTGAATATAGAAATAAGAAATTATGCTGGTGTACAAGTAGAGGAAGAACAACAACCTGATGGAAGCATTGCCATAGTTCTGCGTAAAGCAGTAAAGGGAATGATTGCTGACGGTTCTGTTGATAAAGAGATGAATACTCGGTATGGTGTATCCTCCCGAGGAAGGAGCTAGTTATGGCGGTCAATTGGCCTTCAACATTACCTAAAAATATTCTAAGAGACGGGTTCTCTTTTACCCCACAGTCTGGAATTGTTCGATCTGAAACAGAATCTGGGTTCCCCCTTGTTCGAAGACGGTTCACTGGTGTTTCTCAAATGTTAAATGTGTCAATGGTATTTACTCCAGAACAATTTCTCACATTCAGAACATTCTTTAACAACAGTGTGGCTAATCCAGTGTTACCTGGTGTGGCTCATGGGTCTTCACGATTAAACTTTCCTGACCCAATGTGGTTTCCTTCTACTGGAGAAACAGAAGAAGATCGACCAACGGTCGAGTGCCGTTTTATGATTGAATCTGGTGGACAACCTTACAATGCTGTCCCTGACGGAGACTCAAGAGACTGGAGAGTTTCTTTTGTTTTGGAGGTGCTTCCAAGTGCCTAGAAACATAAGCCAAAATTTTAGAAACCAATTAAATGGAACAGAAGTATATGATACTCCACTGGTAATACTTAGTATTACTCATGAGAGTATTACTCCACAAGTTATTCGAGTTGTGAACAACAACCAAGATATTATCTATGATGGTGACACATATCTTGCTACTTCTTTTTCATTCGTCCCTCCAGAAGAAGAGGGAGAAAGTTTGTCAAACGCAAAACTCACGATCAGTAACATCGACCGTAGATTCATTGCTTTGTTTCGAACTATTTCTGGGTCTCCTTCTATTACCGCAGAGATTGTTCTTGTTGGTGATAATGTTGTAAGAGAAGCTGGGCCGTGGGAATTTCAGCTTAGTCAGATAAGTTACAACAGTCGATCCATAACGGGTGTGTTGTCTTACGATTTACGCATTGATCAAATACTATCTCCATTGAAAGTTACACTTACCAATTTCCCTGGGTTGGTGCAATAATGTTTGACATCAATAAATATATTAAGATTCCGTATAAATCTCATGGTAGAGATTTTGATGGTTGTGACTGTTATGGACTAGTTCGTCTTGTGCTAAATAATGAGTTTGGGAAAAATCTTCCTGACTTTTGGGACTACACTTCGGCAGATGATGGCACAAGTGTTCAAGAAATACTCTTGGATAACAAGCCACTTATTGCTTCCGAGAAGAAAGAATCACCAGAAATTGGTGATGTAGTCTTATTCAAATTTCATGGTTACACCAGCCACATGGGTGTGTATGTTGGGAATAATATGATACTTCATGTTATTAAGAACATTGATTCTTGTTGTGTACCAATTGACCAGGGTATGCTGAAAGGGAGAATAGAGGGATATTATGGAATCAAATAAAGTCAGACTGACAGTAATGGACAATCCTTTCTCTACTGAAAAAGAAATACATGAAGTAGAGCGAGACACATTTAGAAACTTATTTGTAGAACACACTCGAAACAAGTACCCAATTGAACAGGCAATCTTTGTTGACTTCGATCAACGGGTTACTGACCCAGATACAATTCCAACTAGTGACCACATAATCATTAAAATACTTCCTGACGGTGGTACTGCGGAAGAAAGAAAATCAAGTGGTAAAGGATTTCTCGCTTTTGCTGCATCAGTTTTCCTTATTGCTATTCTTGTTGTTATTAGTGGTGGTACACTTTTAGCTGCTGGTATTCTTGCTGGAACTGCTGTGTTGTTTGGGGGGGCTGGTGCAGCATTAATTGTTGGTGCAAATAAAGAGATTGCAGCAAGACGGGATAAAGCAAGTAATCAAATAGGTATTCGTGGCTCAAAGAATAGAATAAACCTTGGAGGAAGAATTCCCATTGTCCTTGGCAGACATCTTGTTTTCCCAGACTACCTAGCCAACCCATATGTTGAAAACATCCCCAACTCTGACGATCAATATGTCTACATGCTTTTTGGCTTCGGATACAAAGATGTTAAAATTGATGAAAGCACTTTAAAGTTCGGAGACCTCCCTTTCTCGAATCCAGCAGTTATTGGTGCTGGGCTTGTTAAAGACGTACACTATGGCTCTTCAACACAACACTCTCTTTACTCAAAAAGAATCAGACCAACATACCCTGGCACACCAATATACAACTATCCAGGTGAATCACCAGCAGAAGTATCAGAGCTAACATCTACAACTGGTAGTGGAACATATCTTGCTTCTGTGGGATTGTCTTTTACTTCTGGAATAGCCAGGTATGAAAAAGATAGTGGAGACAAATTATCTTACAGCATTCCTATAAACATAGTTATTAGTCCAGTAGAAGACCCAGGGGTAACAGCTCCAGTAACATCATTTACTTATACTACGAAAGGCTCTAGCACTGTTGGTGTAAGCACCTCTGGCTCAACCCTTGTATTCACTGACAATCGGGTAAAGCCAATGAGAAGACAAGTTGATATTGATCTCCAATCAAATCTCACTGTCTGGAATGCTTCTCCTTCTAAAACATTCACGATCACTATCACTGCATCTTCAACCACGAAAGACCCAACTTATGTTGTAGATAGGGCTGTTGTTGAGTTTATTAACTTTACTGTCTTTAATGGTTCTGGGCCAACGGTTGGAAACGTAGAAGTAATACCTTCAGACATTAAACAGAAACTAACCACTATGGCTGTCAGAGTCAAAAGTACTGATTCCCTTCAAGGTGTCCTTGATGAAGTCAGTGCTGTTGCAACTTTGGAAACAAGAATCTATGATCCATTGGCTACTGGGACTAGAATAGACAAATGGCAAACACTTGCTCAAACTCAAAACCCAGCATCAGCATTTGTGTACTTACTCACAAATGAACTTGTTAATCCCTATGGAGCAAAGAATCTTTCTAAAGTCAATTGGGATTCTCTTGGTGAGTTCTACGATTTCTGTGAGGGTGGTGGGTATTCTGGTGGTTCTTCCATGAAAGCCAACATGGTCATAGGTGAGGAAATAAAGCTCGAAGAAGCTCTTAGCTCTGTCACATCACCATTCAGATCACTATGGACAATTGTTGATGGTAAAATACGTATCATCACCGACAAACCAAACCCATACATCACTCAATACTTTACTCCAAAGAATGCAAGAGATTTCAATGGTAACATTGTATACGATATACAAAATGATGCACTTCGAGTCAGCTTTGTGGATGAAACTGTCTGGGAAGATCGAGAGATCATTGTATATAGAGACCCCGACAATCCAACAGAAGAAAAGATTGCAGACTTACCAGTAGTAGCCATCACTACAGAAGAACACGCACACTTCCTCGCTAAGTATGCACTGGCAACTCAATCCCTTCGACCTGAGCAATTCTCATTCACTGCGGACATTGAGTCACTTGTCTGTGTCATTGGCGACCGAATTCAAATTACTACAGATGCTGCACTCATTGGGTTAGACACAACCACTCGTGTTCTTGGTGGAATACAAGATGAGCTTGATGATACTAAGTACAAATACTTAATCGTTGATGAAGAAGTATTTTTTGAAGACGGTAAAGATTATGGACTAGTTCTTCGTCCACAACTCGATAGTGAAACCGATGGCACTGATAACAATATCCTCAGACTCAATATTGTAAAACCAGTAAGCAATGTTAATACCGTTCTTGATGGAGAAGGTGAGAGATATATATTTGAACTCGAAACCCCAGTATTGAAGACAAAAATATATCCCCAGATGCTGTGTATGCCTGGCGAGCGAGGTCAAGAGACTCTTGATCTTATCATCCAAAGCATACGCATGTCTGATACCCATACAGCAGAAATTGAAGGTATCCCTTATTCTCCTGAAATTTACACCGCAGAACAAGGTCCAATTCCTGAGTATGTTAATCGTATTACTACACCTCCACAAACCTCTGGTGATTTCAATTCAACCGGGGTGTATGATCCTGCAAGAGAGCTTGCTGAATTACAAGACATTGCTCGTGAAGGGATTGGTAAAGTTTCATTCGGACAACTTGTTACTGGTCTTGAAGATGGGGAAGAGATAACCTCTTTATTGCCTCCAAATTTAGCATTATCTTCTCAGGGAAGAACTGTAGCTATTGCATTTGCACAACCTTTAGGAATTGTATCTTCAACTTATCGACATGAGTTACAGATTTCATTAGATCAAATTGATTGGTTTGCTTTAAACAATCCCGGCTCTGACCCATCGCAAGACCCTGTTGGGTGGCAAGATTCTTGGAAGTCATCTCCAGACCCATTGGCAACTATTGTATATGGGTATGAGTACATTCACAATAGAGTGCCATTTGCTGGCACAGAAGGAATCCCATTAGCTAGGACATACTATTATAGAGCAAGGGCTGTAACTGGTGTTTCTACTCCGGTTTATTCTGCATGGCAAACCTATGCAATTACTATTCAACCCCTTGTCACTCTGGATTTTGATAGTGGAAGTATTACAACCGATAAACTTACGGCAAACTCAATCACTACTGACAAGTTGGCTGCTCAGTCAGTTACTGCTGAAAAACTTACGGCAAACTCAATCACTACTGACAAGTTGGCTGCTCAGTCAGTTACTGCTGAAAAACTTGATGTTTCTCTTTTGACTGCAAACAACATCCAATCTCCAAACTATGTTGCTAATACCACAGGTTTTAGAATTAGTGCGGATGGTACTCTCGATTTCCGAGAAGGGATCATTGGTGGATGGCTCTTAGATGAACTAACCATAAAGTCTCAAGATGCAAATGCAAGAGTTGAGCTAAATAAAGAGTTTAACCGTATAGCTATATTTGATGACAATACCACCAAGGTTGCTCTTGGGTTTCTTGATGGCTTACAGAAGCAAGATGGTAGTGGTGTATGGGGGCCAACAGATTATGGTCTATGGGTTCGACCAGGAGATACTGCTCGCTTTGATGGTGACATAAACTATCAAGAAGGCAAAATGTTTATCCAATCAGATGCCTCAATAGTAATTGATGATGGAGTGTTCAATGATGGGCCAAGTGGCTTGATCCTTGGATTTGCTTCTGTTGCTGTTGTTGAGGATGTCAATATTGGATTTGCTTCTGTCACAGATGTTAGCAGTGCTATGTTTGGTGGATCAGGGGCATTGACAAAAGTAGTAATACGACTAGGCACTGTTGATGGAGAGAAAGGGTTATTTGTTAATGAGGACTATTTCCCTGGAGAGTTCCATGCAGAGTACTTACAAAACAGATTCTATGTTGGTTCCCCTGGACAATCTATTTCTTGGTTTGATGGCACCCTCACGGTTGAAGGTAATGTAACTGTTGCAGATGGCAGTATAACTGCTGAAAAAGTTGACTTCACTAGTGTATTTGCAGAAAACATAGTTGTTCAGCCTAGTGGTTCTATTTCTTCTGGGTTTGATACTGTTACTGGACTTCCGACTGACGGCGGTTTCTGGTTGCAAGGGGTTAACGGGCCTGGTCCCCAGACACTTTGGATTGGTGATGACTCAGATTATATCAAATACAGTGGGGCAGCAGGTCTTACTATTAAAGCTGAACAACTCAGTGTTGAATCTGCTGGAAGTATTTCTTTTGTTGGTAGCAGTTATTGGTTTTCTAATTCTGATGAACTTCGTGGTGCATCAAGTGTTGCCCTTGGCGCAGACACGGCATCACGTGGGTTTAGGTCCACAGCAATAGGATCAGTGGCAGTTGCATATTCAACAGAAGATGTCGCTTTGGGTTTTAGTGCAGAGGCTTTAGCAGGATATGGTGTCGCTATTGGGACATCCTCCAGAGCTAATACAGCATATAGTGTTGCAATTGGACAGTTGGCCGTGGTCGATGACACAGACCCAGTTTATTCTGGAACACAGTCAGTTGCCATTGGGCATAATTCTTTTACTGGATCAGTTCAAACTGTTGCCATTGGTGACAATGCTGAGGTTACAGCCGCAGCTGGGGTTGCTGTTGGAGCTTATACACGTGTGAATCAAATATATGGTATTGCTATAGGTGGTGTCGCTGTATCTAATGGTGGGGTCGCCATCGGTACTTCAGCTCGTGCTGGGCTAAACAGTATTGCTCTCGGGCATGATGCCATAGCCGATTCTGATGACTTATTAAGTATCCACCTTAGATACTCTGAACTCCGCTATAAAACGTGGATCGCCAATACACCATTGTCAGTAGTTTGGGCATGGCTTTCCACTGAAAGTACACTTCCTGTTGGAGGATCGTGTGCAATTATTGGTCGTTACAGTTCTTTTGATACAGCACGAATAGTGCATGATCCTGTTAATGTGTATAAATTGTATAACCATGCTGGAAGTCCTGTAACAACAATAACAAATGATCCTAATCTTGTTATTACACACAATATGGGGTTATTTATATTGACATTCTAAGAGATGCAGAATTGAGTTTAATGATGCAGGAGCTGTAACGTATATTGGATACAATTAGGGGTAATAGATGGATCACAACAATTGGAAGTTTGAGTTTGAGGAAAAACAAGCAAAGAGAAAAGCAAGGATTCGTGTTATAATAGCACTTACTATGTCAGCAATTGTATTCTATATGATTGCCATGCTTTTTACATCAGAGGTTTCCCAAGGTAACAGAGAAGTAATTTATCTTCTTGTAGGCAATGCAACTGGAGCATTTTTTGGAACACTGATTAGTTTCTATTTTGGGGATTCAGAAGGAAGACTAGATACATCGAGAGAGGAGAAAAAAAATGAAGAGCACAAGGAATAAAGTAGCAGCAATCACTTTTGTGTTTTTGCTTGTCTTAGCGGTTGGGTTTTTTGCCCAAAGGTCAGATTCATCTTTATGGGAACAATGGTTCACTATGTTGAAGTGGCTTCTAGGTTTCTGGTTTGGTTCAAAGACTATTACAGATATGGGTAAATCAATTTGGTACAGACCGGAGATGGATGATGAGCATAAAACAGAAAATCAGTAATTTCTTCAAGAAGAATTGGCAACTACTCTTAGGGGTAGTTGCTTCTATTATTGCCTTTATTATAGGAGTAAACAGAAATGAAAAGAATAGTTCTGCTACTGTTGATAGTATTGCAGACCCCATTATCAGCGATAACGTTGCCGAATTTAGGGATCGATCCAACGAAATGGTACGAGGGATTTTTAGTGATCGAGGCCATACAAGAAATCCAAACGATAGCGGAGGAACAAGTGTTCCAGATGGGCCAGGAGATGAAGCAGGAGTTCGAAGTGGTGTTCAACCAGAAGGACAATCAGATAGCAGTCCTACAGGGGCAGGTAAAAACACTTCGGGGAGTAGCAATAGCAACCTCAGTGGTGACAGTGCTAACATTCGTAGGGATAGCCGTGTTCCGATAAATCAAGATGACAAAGCCTTACTTGAGCATATTGAAGGAGCAATGATTAGACGAAAAGGTGGACATTTTCTTGCATTGCTTGCTATACAACAACTGCGGTATGGGGCTTTAACAGCAAAAGAGGTAGTGAGTATTTATAACCAAGCAAGAAAAGACCCGTCAATAATGTCTTATGATTGCATACTTGGAAAGAAGGACTACCTTATAACATATCATGCTAAAATGTTTTATACAAATGCTCAATCTCTTGAACGTTGCACCATGGAACAAGCAGAATATTTAATCCAAGAATGGGTAAATGGTGAAAATTCAGAGTTTAGACTTCTTGATTCTGTATTAAAACCGCTTTTTAATTCTACAAAAATAAAGAATGCAAAATATCTCGGTACTATTGCGTATAGGTGGGTATGAATGGAAATGCTACCAATAAACAAATACAGCCGTCCAGGTGTTAGAAGAATTTCCACGGATGCAATCATTGTACACTTCACTGGAGGCCCAGGACAAAATGCAGAACAAGTTCGCTCTTTTATAGAAAAAAGAACTTCATTTGGTGGATACACTTACTTAGTGGATGATGATGGAGTTCTTCAGTTAGCAAATGAATCAGAGATGACTCCACATGTTGGTGGCCAAATGACTCCGTTATTTACAAAGAAGTTTGGTAAACAAAGAATGTATAATGGATACAGTATACAAAACTGGAGAACTATTGGAGTGTCATTTTGTCATCCAGATTCAACAGGTAAACCAACTGATTCCACATACAACCATTTAATTGGGCTTCTTGCTCAATTATGTTTGACTTACAATAAAGGACCAGACAGCCTTTACCGACACTATGATGTGACTGGTAAAGACTGCCCGGCCTACTATGTAAAAAATAGAGTTATGTGGGAAAGACTAAAGAAAGATGTTTTTGAAATACTCGTTCTTAAATAGTCTTCCACGGATAAGCAGACTTCAAAGTATCAATCTCCTTGGCTAATTTTTGCTCCATGCCAGGGAGAGATTCTTTGAGCTTGTCTAAATGGTCTTCCGCTTCCTCTACAGAAGAGAAACCAAACTGTGATTTCAATTGT
>Ga0100392_1003067_pt1 | contig 15401 bp, 9 predicted proteins | sample CryGeymeta201516_FD_81548 | JGI IMG/M metagenome (GOLD analysis project Ga0100392, IMG submission 81548) | Groundwater microbial communities from Crystal Geyser aquifers in Utah, USA - Crystal Geyser metaG 2015-16 | ecosystem: Environmental > Aquatic > Deep subsurface > Groundwater | place: USA... | reverse complement strand
CCGGAAAGACCATGGTTGGTGGTTCCTGTGCCAAGACGGGAATAGGTAGTGTGAGTTACCGACCCTGCCTGAAAGACCCCTGAGGCTGACAAATTACCGGCTGTATCAACTATTAGTTTATCTACCAAGGCTGCTCCGGACTGGAAGCGCAGGAAATTGGCATCATTGGCATTCTGGACTGCGCCGTAGATTAGATCCCCGCCATTTAGAGAATTACCCTGCAGATTAACCACTGCCCCGGAAACGGTGGCTGACGAGGCCGAAATAGCTCCGCCTGTCCCGGCTTGCTCAACGGCTAAAGTAGTTAGGTTATCAAATCTGTAATAATCCCTTTGGTTGAAAACTCCGTTAGTGCCTTTGGAGATTTTGGTATATGAATCCTTGTAGGAATTGACTATTGAGGTCGGGTCATCAACAATCACGAAGTTGACAGTGGCAGCAAAGTTTAGATCGTTAAACTGGGAATTGACCGTTGTGTTGGTACCTACATTGACATTGATAGCATTTCCCAAAAGCCGGTTGTAAGATAAGGTCAGAGTCCCGCCATCGGCATTGACATCCGCAATTCCGGCGGTAATACTCGAATGCTCCAGTTTAGCACTTCCGGTTCCGGTCTGCGAAAGTCCGGTGGCAACGTTGGAAATGGTCAGACGTTTGAGTGAAGGCGAGCCTGTTGAAACCGCAATTCCCACCTGTGAGGCAGTGCCTCCGCCGCGCAGCACCAGGTTTTCCAAGACTGGCGAACTGGAAGAGAGATTGACAATCGGATTGGCGCTGTCCGCGGTCTTTCTCAGGGTAAAGCCTTCGAGTCTGGCATTCGAGGCCCCGCTGACAATCGTGCCTATGGACTGCTCAATAGTAGTTACCTCAGGACCGCCGATGGCAATAATATCCACATAGTCTTCCAGGGTAAAAGAGTCGGTATAGACTCCGGGGAAAACGCGGATGAGATAGCGGTTTCCTGCCTCGGCTGAGATATCAGCCAGGGCTGAGGAGATCAAAGTATAATCCCCGCCTGACTTGGCCACGGTCACCACCCCGGCATAAGGAGTAGTGGTGCCGGCCAGATTCACCCCTTCGCCTAAACCAAGAAGATAAAGTTCGTTTTCAGCTTTACCCAAAGCCACCACCTGGAACACAGCATTGATCCCTGCAGGTTTGGTGGTAGTCAGACTTCCGGCCGTAGTATCCACATAATATTGGGCGCCGGGAGTAAAGTCTGCATAGACTCCGTTGTCGTAGTAAACTCCCTGGGTTTTGACCAGGACTTTGGTACCATTATCCTTAACCACCATTCCCAGAGCCGGCATTTTGGAGGCGTCATCCCCGTCGGCTTTGGCCACTTCATTGGTGGCGTTGATATACGCTACCTTGCCGGTGAGATCGGTTCCCGTATTGTCGGTGTATTCCAAGGTATGGGAAAGGTCGCGCACGATTGAGGTGGCGGCATTATTTAACTTTTGATAGGAGTCAAAGTAGGTTTCCAGGGTAGCGCCGGCTGCAATATCGATATCAATATTAGTAGTTCTGAAATAGTTATACCTTAAAGATACAGTTCCGGTTGAATCTTGATTGACGCCATAAGCAAAGTCCGTATCAAGAGTGGTGTTGGATTCAAGGGTAGGTGAAGCAGTCCCGGCAACATGGACAGCCGAAGAAGCCGTACCCGACTGGGTGAAATGATTGCGGGTAACATTGACCGTCGAGTTGCCGGTGATATCGATACCGTAGTCCGTGGCTGCGTCAGCTGTGTCGAGCTCTACGGTAAAACCGCTTAGTTGGGATCCAACGACATTGTTGGCTGTGACCACTGTTGAGCCGGTTCTCTTGATGGTGGTCGTTTCCGGCCCGCCTGAGGAGATGATGTCAACGTAGGATTGCATGGTGACTCCGGCTGTCTCGGTATACACTCCGGGCTTGACGTCAAGCAAGATCTGATTGGTAGCCGATGGTGTTAGGGTAGCAGCATAAGTCAGGGCTGCGGCAATGGTGGTAAAATCCCCGCCTGATTTAGCCACGACAATCGTTTGGGCATAAGGGGTCAGGAAAGAGCCGGCCACCTCCAAGTTTCCCGAAACCAAAAGATCGTCTTCAGAGTCAACCAGGGCAGTGGCATCTGCTCCGGTTACTGAGGCTGTGGCTGCATCCCCGATCCGGATATATGCTCCGGTTCCGAACAGAGTCGGAATATCAGAAAGAGTCGAAACCGTAAGATAGTGGCTCGTGTCATCTGAAGGCTGCAGAAATATACTGCCCGCTGCCGAAGCAGTGATGCTACCGGCTGAGGTTAGCAGCAGATCCCCGGAAGTGATAGTAGATAAAGTCAGGTTGCCGGAAGTGGCTGAAACATTTGAGGTTCCTGTCCCATCAATGGAGAAAGCGCCTGTTGGTAACATATCAAAAGTTCCGGTCACGTCAATGTCAAGATTGGCTCCGGCGTTAAGATCAAAAGTCCGGTTGAGGTTAAGTTTAGAACATCCGCTGAAGTTAAACTCAGACTCCCGGCTGTGGTTTGAAAAGTTGAGGAAGCGTTCCCCGTAAAGTTTAAAGCCTGGGAAGTTCCGGCTTGCACTAAAAGTGCCCCACCCGCAGGACCGGTTACTATCGCTCCGGTTGAGCCGTTGACAAAGGTGATATTCCCTACGGTGTCAATTAAAGCATAAGCTGTGGTTCCAATCTGGGCTGAGTCAAGATAGGCTCTCTCATCCACATACAGATTTCTCCATTTGAGTAAGGCTGAACCTAAATCATAGGCTCCACCCAGCAAGGGAGCGATATCGTCTGAAACCGCCAATGCCCCGTCACCTCCGCCCAGCAAATCATAATCCCATCTTAAAATCTCGGTGTTCGTCCCACCAAAAGCCAAAGTCAGATCCGTGGTAGCTGCATTTTTATTGGAGCCGATGGTAAAGGTGGCCTGTTTAGTGCCGGAAATATCGGTTTCGGTAGCCACTAAATTGTCAGTATAGATATTGGCAAAACGGATGAGGTTGGTTCCCAAATCATAGGTGGAGTCGGCAGCCGGGATGAGGTTGCCGGTTAAAGTCACTGTTCCTCCCGAAGTCAGGTTGATGGACGAACCGCGGATGGTAGCCACATAGGCCACTGAGCCCACGGTCATGTCAGCCGTGGGAGTTAATGTTGACCCAAAGGTAAAGTTGCCTAAACTATCAATATAAGTATTAAGACTGCCGAAAAAGACTGTCCCGGAAAGCAGCGCCTCCCCTTGCGAAACATACAGGGCATAACCTCCGGCTGTGGCATTAATACGGGAAACCACCAAAGTGTCATCCGCTGAGATATCAGATAGGGAAAGAGATGTTGTCCCGTCGGAAACCGTCAGATTGCCTTCGGTCAAAGCCAGATCCCCCTCGGCTAAGGTCAGGTTTCCGTCTGCCAAAATAACATTGGCCACACGTGTTCCGTCTGAGTTTTCAATGGTCAAAGCCGTGTCATTGCCGGAGTCATAGATATCAATGGAGGCGGCTGTGTCTTTGATCTGCAGCTTCGAGCCATTGATCACCACGTCGCCTTCCACTTCCAGGTCAGCCACTTGTGAGCCGTCGGAATTTTCAATGGTCACTTTGGACTTGCCCGCGGCATTGAGGGGATCAAGGGTGATATTGCCGGCATATTCCATCTCCGGCGAGATCACTTTGGCCACGGTTAAAAAGCCCTGCGAGTCGATGTTGTAAGCCGGGGAGAAAAAGACCACCCTGCCGTTGCCGGCAGGAATCAAAGCAATGTTCTGGTTATTGCCCGAGGTCAGGTTGACAGCCCCGGCGGCATCAATGGCAATTCTGTCGCTGGTTCCCTGTTTGAGCGCAAAGGTATTAGAAACACCAAAGGTTTGGGTAAAATTATTGGTAGCTGTCAACTCAAAGTTGGTACCGGCGACAAGCGAGAGACCGGTAACGCTATTGAGTGTCAGCGAGCCGGTGGCAGCAATTTGCCTGTCACCCACCAATCTTAAATCACCGCCTAAGGATAAACCTTTGGATAAATCAAAACGGTTGGCGGCATGATTCCAACTGAAAGTTTCCGGGTTGGTGCCGGCAAACCTCAAAGTCAGATCCGTGGTGAGTGAATCTTTGTTGGAGCCGATGGTAAAGGTCGCTTGACGGGTGCCGGCAATGTCGGTTTCCGCAGCCACCAGAAGATCAGTGTATATAGCAGAAAAAGTATGAGCGGCGTCGCCTAAAGCGTGGGTTGAAGTGGTGCTTGGAAAAACTGAAGCCGTCAGATTAACTACCTCGGAAGCAGGGGCTATGGTCATGTCCCCATCTGCATCGATAATAAACTGGTTGGTATTGACCGAAACGTCGCCTAAAATATCCACCCCTTGGGCAAAATCCACATTGGCGTCAAAATAGGCCTGGTTGTCAACTTCCAAGCTCCCGGAGATAAAAACATCCGCTACTGAAGACAGTCCATGGGTGGTGGTATTGGTTCCAAAAGCGTTGTAAACCAGCTTGGTTAGCGAGCCAACCCTGAGAGTGCCAAGAAAAGTGGCGCGGCCTTGAGAATCAATTAAAGCTTGAGGGATGTTGCCTGATGAATAGATTTCAAACTGGTTAGCCCCGCCGCTGTCTCCCAAAACCACACGGGTATTACCATTGGTGGTGATTTTGAAAAGATTGGCGGTTTCCAGATCAATGGTTTCCCCATCGGCAAAAGTGATCTTGTCGCCAGTGACGGTAAGGTCTCCGGACAAACGGATGTCACCGGTAGCATCCACCGCATAGGTTCCGTCAGCCAGCTTGACTGCTTGGATGCCGTTTATCGCATACAAAGCCTGGGAGCCGTCAATTAAATCTACGTAATAGGTAGCGCCTGAAACATCATCTTCAAAAGTGGCTTTGCCTGTTCCTTGCGCCTGAAAGACCAAATTCCCGTTTCCGGTTGAGAAAAAGGTACCGCCGGAAGTTAAGGTGACGTCTCCGGCTAAAGTGAGGTTGCCGGAAGAATCGATATTGTTGGCAGCCGAGTGAAACTGCACCGCGCCTGTGCCATTGGGGTTGATGAGAATGGCAGTGTCGGTATCGGTATTAACAATAGTGTTGGTTCCTGCACCTAAAGTCAGGGTTCCGCCGGCTCCCTGCAGGGTATCCGATAAATACAAATCGTTACTCAACTCAAAGCGCTGCTCAGTGGCATTCCACGTTAAACGCTCGTTATTCGTTTTACCGAAAACCAAAGCCAGGTTGCCGCCGGTATCATCAGTATCCAGAGTAAAAGTTTCGGAAAGGGTACCGGTAATCATCGGCGGGATTACAAACGAAACGCTGTTGTCGAAAGTAACCGGGGAAACAAATTCTGAGCTGGCATAGACTGTGAGGTTGGAAGTTACACCCGCCTGTCCGATGGTAACATCTCCTTGGGCTACTATGTCGTCACCGAAAGTTACCGGCGCGTGGAAAATTGAGGCGGCATAAACATCCAAAGAATCTGAGGCCTCGCGGCCGATGGTGATTTTACCATCTTGAGAAACCGCAAAGATGTTCTCACCTAAAACCAGTGAGCCGCCGCTGATATCCAGTCCGTTTTGGACATCCACTTTGCCTCCGAAAGTGGCCTGGCCCGTCCCGACAGTAAACTCAAAACTGCCGGTCTGCTCAAACCTCCCGTCCATCAGCAAGCTGCCGACACCACTGAGGTTGCCGTATTCGTCAATTCCCCAGTCTTTGGATAAAATCGAAGTTGCATAAAGATTTGAACCTAAAACCATCTCAGCGGTGGGAATGAGCCTGCCGCCGAAAGTGATGGTACTGCCGATTGTGGCACTGCCGGAAACAGCCAGGCCGCCAGAGAGAGTGCTGTTCCCTCTAATATATTCATTGCCGGCGACGTTTAGGTCTCCCCTGGCTATAATTGCGTTCACACCCAGATTGCCGGCCAGATATAAAGATCCGCCCTTTTGGAAATAAACCACCCCGCGTCCGGATTCCTGCATCACCAAAAAGTCTTGTGCCTCGCCCAGATTATCCAGGCGCAAAGGTACGTAATAACCGTCTTGGATAATAAGAGCCCCTTTTAGCACTTCACCCGCCCGGTTGCTATCATTAATCCAAATATCCTGCACCAAGGGTTTGCGGTCTGGTCCTTGCAGGGAATCTTGAGATTCAAAAATTAAGGCTAAATCCTGGGGCACGACCACATCATGTTTAGGAGCCACTTCCCCGTTTTGGGTGTATTCCCACATCTGACGGTCGTCAGTCGTAGGGTTGGAACGGTTCAACCCCATTTTGTCAGCCAGGGCCGGGAAAAGATTGCGGATGATGTTGTCGGAATAACCTTTGAAATAATCGCCTACAGATTCAAATGTCCGATCCCTGGCTGACGGCGAAAACCCGAGACCGAGCAATATGACCAACAGCAGAGTTAAAACTCCCAAGGTTGTAATCGCCTGCCAGTTGATTTTTTGATACCAGGGAAGATTTGGCGACAAGGGGCGGATAGACAGATTGGTAGATGCTGATTTTAAGAGCAGCGAAGTCTGGGCTCTGGCTGCTCCCTTGACAGCTATTTCTTCACTTTTGATTTTCATTAAACGCTCGATCTGTTCTTCGGAATACCTTCTGTCTCCGCCAAGAGTACGCATTGTCTGGACGTTATGTTCCCGTCCCCAGCGCCGCAAAGTGGAGGCTGATACGCCCAATTTGTTAGCTGCCTCTGAAATACGGAAAAGTTTTTTGGAACTGTCTGGAGTTGTCAGATCTTGATTGTGAAGGTTTAAAAAAGAGTTTCCCTGTGTAGAAACTTTGTCGTTGGTTGTTGTAGCAACCTTATTATCTGCAACCTTTGGTTTTTCATTTTCTGCGGTTTGAATTTTGTCATTGGCTGCTGTTGGGGGGTTTTCCCCATACGCAACCTTGGGTGTCTCGCCTAAATTCTCCGCGAAATCAACCCGAAGTTGAGGAATGTTGTTTTGTATAGAAGAATTCAGCGGTGATTCATTTTGGAGATCAACCGGATTTGAAGCTTTATTCTCAAGATTATTAGATGAAACTGCGTCAGTATATATCGCCTCAACATCAGAAGATAAACCACCTGCCGACTGGTTTGAAACAGCTTCGCTGTCGGGGTCTTGTTGCGTAGCTTGAGAATCTACTGAATCTTCAGGCTGGGGCATTTTAAGCTTTTCCTCTTTGCCTTTCTTTGAAAAAGAGTTAATCTAAGGGCATTTGGCAAATTTGGATAATGACCTTAAATTTCTAATATAGTAGTTGTCGTGAACCTGTCAAGAGGATTTTTCTGGAGGTCAATTCTGGAGGTCAATCCCTTCCCGTATGTCATTCCTGATGTTTTTATCTTGCAGTTTTGACATTTGAGTTTTGAGGTTTCCATTGTCTTACAGTGTCTTACAGGTCGAACCTGTTTTTGGGTTGCTACTAAAGCCTTTGCGAGATTTCCCCCTTCTCGGAAACTCGACTGTTCACCCCAGCCGGTAGCGGAAACCTTTAGGTTTCCATTTTCTCGGATCATGGCAACCTGAAGGTTGCCGCTACAATGTCTTCATCCTTCATTCCCCACGTGATCCTTACGTCCCCGCCGACTCGGCGGGTCCTCAGGATGACCGCTACCTTTAACTTTTGAGTTATTCTTAGCCAGTTGCCAGAAGCTAGCTGCCAGATGCGAGAAGCTTTTGACCTTTGACTTTTCTTTAGCCAGTTGCCAGTAGCCAGATGCTGTTTTTCACTTTTTACTCATGATCTTTCTCTACTGAGCTATAATTCTTTTCACTAGGACTATGAGTTTAGTCATTTTTCCAATCTAATCTCATCTGTCTTTCTACCAACGACAAATCTCCCTCTTTTTGATGGCCCCAGACAAGAAGATAAATTTTCCGAAAAACGTTATTTTTACATTATAAGAACAACATTTGGTAAATTTAAACAGAATTGATACTTTTGTGGTCTTTTTAGCAATCTGAATGATAGGATGATAGGAATAGCCGCTATTTTCTATTTTGGGAAACTTGAGCGGTAATATTATTATAGGTTTACGATCAATCGAGAATAACAGCCACTTTACCGGCTTCCACCTTTTGACTCTGGACTTTCTCAATTCCAACTTTCAATGCTTCCGTAATAACTTCGATTCCCAGACTGGATATCTTCGGTAGCAATTCTATTTCCTCTTTGGAAAAGCGCGCCAAAACATAATCTTCGGCTGGCACTTTGTGGCGCTGATAATTTTCTCCTGCCACGCCGAGACGAAAACGCGGAAAATTACCTCTTCCTAGGCCTTGACAGATTGACACAATTCCCTTATGAGTACTACTTTTTGTTCCTTGATGTTGAACTTTTATTCTGCCCAAGGCTAAATCTACATCATCATGAATTACCCATAAATCAGAAAGTTCAACCTTGAAAAAATTCACTAAAGCTTTGACCGCCTGACCGGAATTATTCATATAAGTCTGCGGTTTCAGGAGGATTAAATTATGATCTCGAGAAATCAGGGAGTTAAATTTGATTGATTTTTCCCATGGAGGCAGGTTCAATTCCTCACGAAGGGAATCGACAAGATAAAAACCCAAATTGTGGCGGGTCCTCTCATATTTTTTCCCCGGATTGCCTAAACCGACGATTATTTTCATTTGAGTTTTATGTTATTTATCCTGTCATTCCCGACCTTTTTTACTGTCATTCCCGCCGGAAACGGGAATCCAGGTTTCCATTCTTCTATCACCGTAGCGGAAACCTTTAGGTTTCCATTTCCCCGGATCATGGCGATTCTTGCGTTCGCCGCTACGAAGTCTTCCTTCCTTTATTCCCGCGGGATCCTGATCCCGCCGATTCGGCGGGCGGGATAACACCCACCTAGCCACCAGCAGTCAGAAGCTAGTTAATGTCTTCCAGTTTTGCGCTTTGAGTTTTGAGATTTGAGATTTGAGTTTTCTTCTCTCATTCTCCAAATATCAAATATGCCGAAAAACGCCTCTGCGAGTGACATTTTGGTTTTCCCGAAACGGCGGTCACGAAATACAATCGGCACTTCTTGGATTTTTAAGCCTAACTGGGAAGCTAGAAAGTGCATTTCAACCTGAAAAACGTAACCATTAGCGCTCGGATGAAACGCAACAATCTTCTCTAAAGCTTGTCTGTTATAACAATTATAACCCGAAGTGATGTCATGAATCTTTAATCCAAGCATTATCTTAGCAAAAAGATTAGCCAGAACGCTCAACATTCGGCGATGGAAAGGATATATCACTTTTCCGCCCTTAACATAACGCGAGCCAATAACTAAATCATAAGATTTAGTCTCCGCCAATATGGCTGGTAGGCAAGAAGGATCATGTGATAAATCGGCATCCATGGTGACAACCAATTCAGCGTTATCTTGACAAGCTTTGTCAAATCCGGCTTGATAAGCTTTACCCAAACCTTCTTTGCGGAGCCGACTTAAAAGCAAAACATTTTTTCCTTGTTCTCGATAGGAAAGGGCGGTCTTTCCTGTTCCATCGGGAGAATTGTCATCAATGATCATCACCCACCAATCATAATCGAGATTTAATTTTTCAATCGCCTTAACTACAAGAGGAAGGTTTGCTTTCTCATTATAAGTTGGGATTAAAATATAAAGTTTGGCTTTTTTCTTGTCTGGCATACGGTTGTTATCTTATTTTACTCATTGTTATACATTGATATATTAAGTCGTATTCATTTTACGCTCTGGTGGAGAGAATTACTTCTTAATTTTAACCCTTCGACGGAGTTTAGCCTGATCCGCCAGCTGGCGGAGAAGGACTCAGAGCAAGCTTTTAAATTTAGTTTTGAGCTTTGAGTTTTAAGTTTCCATCTAAATTATGGCGATTCTTGCTTCTCGCCGCTACAAAATCCTATCCACCATCCACACCATGGCGATTCTCACGTTCGCCGCTACCAAACCCTATCCAAAATCCACCACCGTAGCGGAAACCTTTAGGTTTCCATTTTCTCGGATCATGGCGATTCTTGCGGTCGCCGCAGTGTGTCATTCCCGACCTGATCGGGAATCTATACCATTGTTTCTTCTGGATTCCCACTTGCGTGGGAATGACAATAGCAGTTTTTCCGTCCGTTTTTCTTGTCATTCCCGACCCTCTTTGTCCTTTCCGAATCTCTGTGTGTCATTCCCGACCATTTGTGTCATTCCCGACCTCAACCGGGAATCCAGTCCGTTCTACCACTTTCCTCGCCCTGGATGACAAATATGTATCATTCCGAATCCTGCAACCGCTGGAAAGGAATCCCTTTTTTCTTCCTGAAAGGACCTTCTTTTCCTTTCGGTCTACTTTACCTGATTTTTGGCAAAATCGCCAACCACCGGAAGTTGAAATTCTTCTTTGGAATAAGCCTTATACATAAGCACTATCCACAGTATAAAAGCTGCCAACCCCCAGAGCGAATTCAAGATCCAACCGAAAACCGGAATGATTCTTGAAACTGCCGAGGCAATCATCAAAACCACGCTCAAAGCCACTGACTGCCAGGCATGAAAGCGGACAAATTTGTCTTCCTTTTCGATCAACAGAAAAATGATGCCGCTTATCGCTCCCAAAACATAAGAGAGCGCTGCGGCCACGTTTGGTTCCAAGCCGGACTGGCTTTTGGGTTTTACTGCTTCTTTTGGCTGTTCTTTCTCCATGTTTATCACCCCCTTTCTTCTTTTTGCTCACAATTTAGAATTCGTATCGTCAAGAGGATGATCCTCTTTTTCTTTTTTCCTGGACTCTTCCTATTGTTCGACCAATCCCGCCAAAGGCGGGGGCGTGGAGAACTACGCTTTGATATTTTGCGTTTCTCAAAACAAACTCATCTGTTCTGAACTTTCTTCCTTCGTTTGAGTTTCATCTTCCCAAATAGATACCTTACCAAATTCACCGTCATATCCGGGAGAAACACTGATCTCGCCATTTCGATTTTTGATAATCCCCTCGACTATTTTGGGAGAGACTACCTTCACCAGATCTTCTCGGGCAGTTTTTAGCAAGACTTCAAACTCACTTCCGAAACGGTCTACCAATGCTTGATACTCACTTCGGACCGTCTGGGAGGCCGTATTACTACCCACAACTTCGGCTATAACTTCCTGCAAAGGTACCAACATGACAAACGGCGGACGGTTCAATTTTTTCGATCTGGTAAAAACCCCCTCTTTCGCAATTTCGATCTCAGCCTCACCGCGAGTGGAGAGTGCCTCAACCCTCTGCATGACACCCACCGTCAGTTTTCTGCCGCAAACCGGACACGTTGTTCCTTTATGCTTCACCTCTTCGGGCGAATAGCAAACTTTACAGTTTCTGTGACCGGTATAATGATATTTTCCTTCTTCGGGGTGAAATTCGATGGTATAGGCGATTTTGTTCGGTCCATCTTTGCTTTTCATGGCCTCTCTCAAACCCTGGAACGAAAAATCGCCCTCGAAAGCGGTGGCCTCGCGTCCAAGTTTCGGTAAGGAATGGGCGTCGGAAAAAGAAATAATCCCGTAATCATCCAGCTCTTTTATTCTCCAGTTCATGGCCGGGTCTGAAGATAGCCCGGTTTCAATGGCGAAAATCTCACGGCTTGCGCTGCCAAAACAGTCCACCATTGAATCAAAGCCGGAATTGGACCCATACAGAGAATACCAGGGAGTCCAGATATGGGCCGGGAAAAAAATAGAGTCGGGAGAGACTTCCTTGACGGTTTCTAAAAGCAGTTTGGCGGAAATCGGAAGAATCGGCCGGCCATCGGACATGAGATTTCCCAAACTCGCCAATTTTTCGTTGATTTTTTCCGCATCGGCAAACGAAGGGGCTAAAACAACACTGTGGATTCGTCTTCCCTTTTCTCCCTGGGTATAGATATTGGAAATCTCGGCGCTTAAAACAAACTTGGGTCCCTTGCCATCATCTTTGAAATTAAAAAATCCTTTTCCGTCTTCGAGGAGGTTTTCCTTAAGATCGTTAAACCAGAAAGGGTGGGTAAAATCGCCGGTGCCGATAAGGTCTATCCCCTTATATTTCCCCCAGCGGGAGAGGTTAGGGATCGTCATTTCCTGCGAGACCGCCCGCGAATATTTAGAGTGAATGTGTAAATCGGCAATATAGATCATAGAAAATCCTTTCGTGATTATTTTTTTAAGAGGTTTCCATTCTCCCAAACCATGGCGAACTGAAGTTCGCCGCTACAAAATCCTATCCACCACCGTAGCGGAAACCTTTAGGTTTCCATCCAAAGCTACCAGTACGCCTGTCCCGTGTAGCGGAAACCTTTAGGTTTCCATCCAAAGCAAGATTAAAGTTAAAAGAGCAAAAATCAAAGTCTAGTCCAAAGTTTAAAGCCAAAAAGCTTTTGATTTTAAACTAGGTTTTGAGATTTGCACTTTGCACTTTGAGTTTGATTTCTCAATTTTGACCTTTGAGTTTTGCATTTCGAATTATGAATATGTATTTTGCAATTTCAATTAATATGATTTCTATAAATACTACTGTAAAAACAATTTGCCACATCGCCCAACTTAAAGGTAAAACTTCAAAAACTCCCTGGAAAAATGGAACATAGACCGCCGCCAGCTGCACCAAGAATCCTCCGAGAACCGCATAAATAAGATATCTGTTGCGCAAAGGATTATATTTGAAAATTGAATGCCGCAGGGTGCGGCAGGAAAAAACATAAATCAGCGAATCCAACCCCAACGACACAAAAGCTACCGATCGCGCCAACCTGACATCACCTGTTGTATGCCAAATAAGATAAAAAATCAAGAGATTGGCCAATCCGGTAAAAACGCTGATTAAAAGAATAAGGGTTTTCATCTCAAAATTTAAGATTGATTCCTTGGGATTGCGCGGCTTTTCATTCATAATTTCCTCTTCTCCTGGTTCTAGAGTTAGAGCAATATTCGGAAAACCGTCGGTGACGAGATTAATCCACAAAATTTGAGCGGCAGTTAAAGGCGGCGGCAGTTTCAAAAGTAAGGAACCCAAAATCAAAACGATTTCCGAAAAACTGTCGGACAAAAGATATAAAATCACTTTACGCATGTTATCGTAGATTATTCGTCCCTGCTTGATAGCCGAAATAATGGTCTTAAAATTATCATCCAGTAAAACCACGTCGGCCGTTTCCTTGGCCACCTCGGTCCCGGAACCAACCACCACTCCCACATTGGCTTTTTTCAAGGCCGGCGCATCATTAATCCCGTCACCGGTCATGGCCACCACCTCACCCCTGGCTTGAAAAGCCGAGACGATTCTGATTTTATCTTCTGGCGAAACACGGGCAAAAAGATGGATTTTGAAAATTCTATTTTTCAGTTCTTCGTCGCTTAATTTTCTCAGTTGATCGCCTTCAATGATATTCTCATCATGCAGTTTAATCCCTAACTCTTCCATGATGGAACGGGCTGTCAATCTGTAATCTCCGGTGACAATAGCCACTTTGATACCAGCCTGGCGGCAAAGATCTAAGGTTTCTTTGGCTTCTGGCCGAAGCGGGTCTTTGATTCCCAAAAGTCCTACCCATATAAAATCCGATTTTAAGTCTTCAATGTCCTCAATTTCTTCTGATTTGGCGGAAGCTTTTTTATATCCTAAACCTAAAAGGCGCAAACCCTGTTCTCCCATCCTGATGATCTCTTTTTTTATCAAATCTCTATCTTGACTGCTAAGCTGACGTACCTTATCTTCAACTCTGATATCCGAACACCTGCCCAACATTTTTTCCGGCGCGCCTTTGAAAAATAACAGATTATTTTTGGCATTATAATGATGGAGGGTAAACATATATTTATTGGTGGAATCAAAGGGTAAAACATCCAGCCGCGGCATTCTTTTCTCCACATGTTCTTTGTAAAATCCGGCCTGCGAAGCCGACAGAATTAAAGCTCTTTCTGTCGAATCACCTCGAATTCTCCAGTCATTTAATTCATCTTGAGGGTTTTCGATAAAAGCATCATTACATAAAACTGAAATCTCCATTAAATCAATCAAACCCTCCTCTTTTATCCCTTCAGGCCCCTCAAAAGAAATATTTTTCACCGCATCGGTATATCTATTATTGGTGAAAATTTTTACCACCCTCATCTCACCCTGAGTTAGAGTGCCCGTTTTATCGGTACAAATAACGGTCGTTGAACCCAAGGTTTCGGCTGCCAAAAGTTTTCGCACCAGGGCTTTTTCTTTTAAGATTTTCTGCATGCCGAAGGCCAAAATCGCGGTTAAGGCCACTGCCATCCCCTCGGGAATGGCTGAAACTGCTAAAGCCACGCTCGTGGAAAACATCCGTGCCAAAGAATGACCGGCCAGAATTCCAATTAAAAAGATGCCCAGGCAAGTCAACAAAATAAAAATGCTCAAATTGCGACTAAAATGTGCCAGTGAAATTTGCAAGGATGTCGCCTCTTCTTTGGTTTCGCTTATCAAAAGCGCTATTCTCCCCACTTCGGTCTTTTCCCCAGTCGCAAAAATTACTCCTTTTCCCCATCCTTCAACGATTTCAGTTCCCATGAAAGCGAGGTTTTTCTGATCACCCAATGGCAAGTTTTCACTCAAGGCTTCACTGGTTTTCTCCACCGGAATTGATTCACCGGTTAAGTGAGCTTCATTGATTTTTAGATGTTTGGATTCGATGATCCTCATATCAGCCGGTAATTTATCGCCGGCCTGAATGACAACGATGTCTCCCGAAACCAAATCTTTGGCGTCTATTTCTCTTTCTAAACCTTCTCTTATCACTATGGCTTTAAGACTGATAACTTCTTTTAACTTCTCCAGAGCATTTTGAGCTTGATATTCTTGGAAAAAACCAATAACCACATTAATTAAAATGGCCACCAGAATAACAATGGCGTCCAAATAATCTTCCAGGAAAAAAGTAATGATTGAGGCAATAAATAAAATATAAATCAGAGGACTTTTAAATTGCCCGCTGAAAATATCCCAAGGTGTTATTCTCTTTTCTTGGGGCAGAACATTTAACCCTTCTTTGTTGAGAATCTTTCTGGCTTGTTCTTCGCTCAGTCCTTTTTCCTGCGAAGCTAGGACTTGTAAAGTTTTAGGAATTGATAATTTATAAAAATCCATGGCTGTCGATCACGCTTCCTAGGGTTTTCCCCTGTAGCGGAAACCTTTAGGTTTCCATTTTTCGGATCATCATTTTTCGGATCATGGCGACCTCAAGGTCGCCGCTACAAAGTCTTACTTCCTCATTCCCAACGGAATCCTGAATCCTCTCCGATGAGCTTTAAGTTACTTTTTTAACCTTTAACTTTTGACTTTTTGACTTATTTCTGCATTCCGTAAAGATCTGTAGCTGAAACCTTTAGGTTTCCATCTAAATTATGGCGAGCTGAAGTTCGCCGCTACAGAGCTATTGCATTCCGTAAAGCTCAGTGATTTCTTTCACCGTCGTTGCATCCTCAGGTTTTTT
>Ga0100392_1003066_pt1 | contig 15403 bp, 9 predicted proteins | sample CryGeymeta201516_FD_81548 | JGI IMG/M metagenome (GOLD analysis project Ga0100392, IMG submission 81548) | Groundwater microbial communities from Crystal Geyser aquifers in Utah, USA - Crystal Geyser metaG 2015-16 | ecosystem: Environmental > Aquatic > Deep subsurface > Groundwater | place: USA... | reverse complement strand
CAACAGCAACAGCAACATCAACATCAACAATCCAACAACAATAATAATACTATTCCTACTTGTCGACAGCAGGCCGTGTCGGGAGCTTCGTTATTATTGAACTTATTCCGACGAAGCAACAACAACGAGTCGTCATCGTCGAACCAATACAATTCCATAGAGACTCAAGCTGAACGAGTTACCGCAACGGTGAGAGTCAAAACTTCCAAGAAACAAACGTGTGCAATGTGTCAAACCAATATATTTCCTACTGAAGAGAGTACGACAGCTCGAAACAGGACATACCATACAAGTTGCTTCAAGTGTCATTTGTGCAAATCCAGGTTAAAAAATCATCCCGACGAACAACACCACCAGGTGGTAGTAGTAGGCGGTAATAACAAACATTTGTATTTACAATGCAGTCGTTGCAAACTCGATAGTGAACAAACGCACAAACCACGACAGCTCAGTCGAAAGGCAGGCGAGAGAATTGTGGTGGAAAATGAAGAGCAAGGGGACATTGTTAGAGTTGTAGATGCCATCGGGGATGACCTGGAGGAAGCCATTTTTGCCATGATTCCTAGGTGCGCCACCTGCGGTGGAGATTTTCTGCAATACAAGGGCGAACTATCTATCATCGGATCTTTAAAGTATCACAAAGAATGCTTACTGACAGGGAAACCATCCGCTTCCACAGCATCCCTGACCGTGAGCCCAAAGCTAGCCGCCAAATATTTACCACAGGATCTAATCTTACGGTTGACGCTGGAATCAGGAAAACTTGCGACAACATTGTTCTTTGTTTGGAAGGACCGAGAGGAAGCATTGAAGTCAATTCGCAATAGTATGAATGGTGCTGTGTCAGTTTCGTATCATCTCGACGATGATGCTCGCGCCAATCCAAATCACCCCACCAACAAAAACTATGCCAAGAAAACACAGCTGTTGTTAGAAAATAATGATGATTTGAACTCGCTGAAATTAGATGTTGTGGGCGCAGATCAGATCTCGCCTGAATTACCTGTGCAATTGGGACCTTTGTCTATACAAGTTGATGGGTCGTTGGAAGGAAAGATTGGCTACAGGAAGTACGGTTTGAAGCATACATTGGTTTTGAGAGTTCCCTGTGAAAACAAGGGGTCGCGTGGGAATGAGTTGGTGCTGGAGCTACTGCATTGCGAGCTGGTTGTATGCATTGACGGTGGCGATGAAGTGTAAATTACAGAGTAGATAGCGTTTCATGATTTAGTGTATGAGATAGCCCTATTTGCTTTCAAATGGGAGATACAGCCGATTTGTACAACTGTCGCTAACTTGGTTCTGGGGTGTGGTCCTATTATTAATGTGCCCGCGCTGCTAGCAGCGAGCGCGCTAGGCGATTACTGTATCGGACAGGTGCACCCTCTGCCCCCGCAACCTCCGCCAGCTAGAATTGTTTAGAATAGATGAGCGATATGTGGGCGGCATCATCAGAACTAAAGTGTTGGCCGCAGAGAATATCAGCAGCAGATTGTGTTCTTAAGAGACGAGTACAGTACTGAGAATTGCATTATTACCACGTGGTACGACTTACCTGGTAATTTTCAAGACAAGAATAGCTAGCTAGACTACTAAAGTTTCATTGTGTTCCATTGTTAGCTAGTTAGTGTGTGCGATAAGAAATGATATTAAATATGCAAATTTGTACACTGCCGCATATAGAAAGCAATCATCTCTCTGTAGCTCAGTTGGTAGAGCGGTGGACTGTAGTTGGTAAATTGTCATCCATCGGTCAGAGGTTCGATTCCCCTCGGAGAGATTTTTTGCTTATCTAGGTAATCTTTTTCTTTCACTTTTTCCTCCTATTCTAAGTTACTCGTACTACGCTTCCGTTATTCTTCTTTCTTTTGTTTTTATTTCTGTTCCATGTTGTAGCTGTGATGCCGGAAGCTCACACATTCCTTGTCAGCAGCACAGTAGTCTAGTAGTGTCTACCTGGTACTCCTCTATGATTTTTTCAAAAAAAAAAGTTCATTCATTGAATTGAAATTGTCAGACTGATATGTTGATATGTTGGAGATGAGTTTACCAGTTTCACGGCGTACTAATACTACAGTACTTTCCTGGACACTACGGTATTTAACGCTCCTGATTGGGAACACAACAGAGTACTACTCTACTAGACCACTAGCTAGTAGTACTAATAACTACTCCTAGTAGTACTACTCGAGTACCAGGTACCTACTAGAGTACTAGTACTGGTAGTAATAAAAGTGAGTAATAGTTGATCGTTTTACCAGGTACCAGTAGCTAGCATGACAGAGTGTATTACGTGATACCACTGGTCCTGTAGACGAACTGTAGATTGCTGCTACACGCACTACCAGGTACCACTCCGAGTGGTACTGTACTCTACCTGGTAGTACTCCTAGTATGTAAAGAAAACTTCAGCGACTCCTGGTCTCCGCTTTTTCCCAAAGTGCGAAATATCAACGTCAGCGATGGGACGTTTGCAATGTTATGCCTCATATTTTTGATATTATTGTTATTTTTGATAATTTATTTGCACCAATCTACTGGCAGAACTGTTATTAATCGCACCACAATTCTATTCGCACAAAACCGAAATTGCAAATTTATCCTCCCAAATTCGTTTGATTTGAAACTATGTTCATCCGATACCTTCATACCGTTGCCATTGTTATCCTACTTTTCGCAAGCGCTGCTAATGGACAGCCGCTACGTCGCCTCAAGGGTGACGCCAAAGGAGTGGCAGGAGCAGGGGCAGGAAATGCAAAGAAAGGAGTGGCAGAAGTAGAAAGCGCCAAAAAAGGAGTTGCAGGAGTTGCTGGGTCAAGAAATACAAAGAAGGGAGTTGCTGGAGTTGCTGGAGTTGCAGCAGGAGTTGCCGAGAAAGGAGGGGCAAAAGCAGGAGGTGCCAAGAAAGGAGTTGCAGGAGTTGCAGGAGCAAGAACTACAAAGAAAGGAGTTGCTGAAGTTACAGCAGGAGGTGCCAAGAAAGGAGTGGCAGATGTAGGAGGTGCTAAGAAGGCAGGAAAGAGAGTCCGATAAATCTTAAGCGGCGTGAAGTCGGTCGCTTGGTTTATGCCAAGTGGTGCAACGCATTTGTACTCGTAGCATGGTCATTGTATGTCACAACTATTCATAATCTGCACCAATTCTTAATGACAAACCATTCTAGCTTCTGTAAAGCCTCAGAAGTGCTTATATAAACAGTGAGGGAAAAATTTGAAGAAATCTTGAACGAAAGAAGTTCTTCATGTCCTGTCCATGCTCATTGTCTATCAAAGAATAAGCAGGAAAAGCAGGCATGGGCGCAATGTGCACCTATGTTGGTCACACAATAAAATACAAAACGTTCTGGGTATGATGCGCAATAGTATTATGCAGCAACATTCAGCTATATTGGATGTTGCATCCGTCCCCGCCCTGACATTAATAGATAAATCGCAAAATATTAGTCACACAGTTCGCCAGCACTAATACTCGAGTAGCTATTAGTAGTGCTACTGGTAGAAGGAACTGTGAGTAGTAGTAGTAATGAGTAGTACTACTCGCACATTTCTTACTGTAGCTAGTCTAGTCTACTAATTATTGTAGTAACACTCTTAGACTCGGCTCCGGTTTTTTAAATCCCATGGGTAACAAAACGGACACATTTCAACGCGGGCAGCAGAGTAGTCAAACAAACACAGGCACGACCGTAGGTAGGCAAAGTACCACTCTACTAGAGTACTACTAGCTAGTAGTACTAAGTAAAGTAGTATCTACAGCTATGATATCTTGCGCGTGTCCGTAAAAGATCTGATGTTTTCGTTGCCTGCTTCTTGAATAGAAAGAACGATTGAAGACCAAGACAGAAGCTGCTAGCTTATCTAGCTACGTACCAGGGGTAGCGAGTAGCAGACGTAGTGAGATGCCCGTGACTTCAAAAGTACTATTGACTGCAGGAGCAGTAGTACTACTACTAGTAGTAGTAGTAGTCTAGTACTTCTGTACTCTGAGTAGAAAACTACGCTCGCTACTACTGGGTACCAGGTATCACTACTAGTAGTAGAGTAGTAGTACTCCAGTGATGAGGAGACCCTTCGGTGGCCGGTGATTACGGGAGACGGACCTGTGTGCAGGTGAGTTCCGCGAAATCCAAGAAGTGAGTCAACAAAAAATAATGATCGAGCAAAGCATCGTTCCACAAAATCAGTAACCAGCCAAAAATCAATATTATTATTATTGCGAAAGCTTGCTTTCTTGAAAAATAATAACAGAATGCAGCTACTTGTATTTGTAGTTATTCTTCTCGCAAGGGCCGTCGGGGCTCAGGAATTCGATAGCGATTTTATGATGGACATGATGGCAGCAGAAGAGGAGCTGTACATCGATGCCTCCAGCAACATGACGAACATGACCAACTATACCACCATGTTTTCCTTCAATCTGACGAATATCACTGTGGTTCCTACGGACGAAGTTTTTCTTGAGATCAATATCATTCAGCAAACAGGATCACCTACTTCTTCAGTTGCACCTTCTTCTTCCGTTGCACCAAGCATAGTGCCCTCGCAGCAGCCTTCACTGTCACCCTCGATTGCCGAAACGCCGAGGCCCACACCAAGTCCTGTTCCTGAAGGAAGTCTTCCACTGCCAGGATCTGAACCTTCCGATTCTACAAGACCCGAACCGTCTGGCTCAATCCCGAGTGAACCATCTGGCTCGATCCCGAGTGAACCATCCGGACCATTTCCTTCTACACCGTCTGGGCCGTTTCCTTTTCCTTCTGCACCTTCTGACCCTAGCGAAATTCCTGCTTCGGTAGCTCCCTCAGCAAGTCCAAGCGAGGCTCCCACAGCGGGTCCAACTGCCGGACCAACTGTCGAACCAACTGTCCTTCCAACACAAGGTCCCACCGCTGTCCTCACTACGTTTCCTCCTACTGCAGCACCTATCACGCTGTCACCAACACAACTTCCTACTACACAAACGCCATCGACTGTTCCCAGCGTAGGACCTCGGTGTGGACTATGCGATGATCTAGGAACGCTCCCCAACAATCTTACAAAAATTACTTTTAATTTCGATGGGTCTATTACTACATGCCAAGATTTTCATCAACAGCTGATCAATTCGTGTCAAGAATTTGATGGAACGGTCAATGGAGTAAATGTCAAGCATTATTGTGCATGTCCCAATGCACCTGCACCGGCCACCTGTACTGGAATATGTGCCGGTCCTGTACCTCCGGTGAATGCCAACCTCGAAATTGATAATTTAACCTGCAGCCAGTGGAACGAATGGGCCGCTTCCTCGACGGTTGGATGCGTCGGCGTTGACAATGCCTCACGAAGCTGTTGCGTCGAGGCCGTAAATCAAGCAGAACCAGGAGGGGGGGAACGTAATCTTCGAACACGAAGGATCGGTTCCATTATTGGCTAATTTGCTTGTTCAGTATTACAAAGGATGGGGGGGGGGTATGTATGGGACATAAGAATGTGAACATACCGACGAATTCATCCAAAAGATTGACTGTGTGTTTTGTGAGGGAGACGTGAATGTCAAGAAGAAGAAGAAAAGGCAACACGACGAGGAAGAAGATTGGGAGCAATTCTTCAACACAAATGACCGTACCTCCTTGTTCTACTAGCTAGTAAAGCTAGATGCTAATTGAGTAGTAATAGATGTATCTGACAAACGAATTGAAACTGTAACCAACGATGATGTATGTTACCGTGTTCCTGTGTGAAATTCTTCTTTTCGATTCTACGCGCTGTTGCTGGCTCAGCATTACATTCCAGCATGAAATAATGGAAGATACCACAAATCATGTTTTGAAAAATTTCCTTGTTATGAAATTATAGTGGTCAGAACAAATAAATCGTAATAGTGTTGCTCGCGGTTCTTGCGGTTCCCACCTAGAGAGTACACTACTGCGCTGGTAGTACGTACTCCCACAGGCAGTACCAGGTAGGCCTACTAGTAGTACTAGCCAAAGAGCCAACTACAGTACCAGTACTACAGACTAAAATAATGACCCCCAGCAACCCTGCTTCCTCTCGTTATTCAGTTCTTAAATCTTTTGGGGTCAGGTTTTTAGATACAAAACTTCTTCTAGAGTTCTCGATGCAGCAGTTTATTTTTTGGTGCGAATTCTAGTAGTCTAGTGAGTGTTCATCAATTAATTTTTGTTGTCGGTTGTTGTCGAGGAGTGAAGGGATGTTTGTACACTACAAGTAGGTCTACGAAAACTCGGAGTAGATAGCAAAACAAAAGAAGAGCTTTTTTCTAGTTTATTAGATCGTGCTGTGTGGGTTATAGCGTATTCACAGAAAAAGAGATAAATCTCATTGTAGCCATGAGTCCTCTTAAGCGACCCCGCCAAGAGGCCGACATCTTGGACGAGAGCCTAGAAATTGTCAAGACGGCAAATGCTCTGTTCATTTCGGAACCGTCCAGCAGTAACACAAAACAACAAGTAACAAAACTGCCTTCCAGACGATTGACGCACCAGCAATATATGCGCATTAATACAGCCAACGATGACTTACTTCCCGTGGACATGTTAAATGATAAAGCTTGCTACAGTCCTACCAATGAAGACGACGACGACGATGATGATTCCATGGATAATAGTGATATGCATCGACACAAGTTCTCCGACAAAGAACCCACACCAGAACAGGAGGAGAACGAACGCTTAATCTTTGACAAGGCGCGCCATTATCTGAACCCTGGTCCAACTCTGCGTCATGCCATTTATCTTTTTGGAGAACGTAAGATGGTGGCCATTTTTTGTATTCACTTTGTGTGCACCCTGGTCATTTGGACACATTTCTTTCTCATCAAATTCGATAAACAAGCCGCAAGCGTACCCACTGCAGCATCCAGGTACTGGTGGAAACGACTTGTACCGCCCTTGGAGTTTGGAACGATGCATGCAATACTGTTCCAAATGGCTCTGATCCCGTTGACCATGACCAGATATTCCATTGCTAATCTATCCGAGTCTTTTATTCACCGTTTCGTACCACTCAATCGCGTGATTCAAATGCATATTCATTTGGGCTATTCAATTTGCATTCTCTTGGTGACGACGACAATCCTCTTTTTCACCTTTTTTGGGCTCCTCTGTTCGGACGGTGATCAGGCATTTTGTTCCAAGTTTACTTCAGAAATCATGTGCACTGGCTACGGCATTCTTGCCGCAATTTTGATACTACTGGGGACCTCCTACTTTCGGAACCGAATGCCCTATGAAGTATTCTATGCGGTGCATCATTTAGTCTTTGTCTTCTACGTCATTACTATTGTGCATACACTGGACGACAAACAAAGAAGTGGCGAAAGTCAGCGCTCTCAAACGTTCAAGTGGTTCTCTTCTACACTGCTCTATTATTTATGCGATCGAGCCGCCATGTATCTTAACAACCGCTACACAACACGACTGGTATCATCAACAACCATTGAAGGAAGCAGCAATGGTTCCAGAATGATCATCTTACGGTTGAAAAGGCCGACTCTATTCAACTTCAAGCCAGGTCAATATGCTTACCTCCGATTGTCATCGATTGACCATCATTGGCATCCATTCAGCATTGCATCTGGGCCTGCATCATCGTATCTTGAATTTTATATTGAGGTATTTGGTAAGGACAGCTGGACCAACAAACTCTGGTCGGTTTTGGAAGGTGATGGAAATGGTGGGTTCAGCGAAAAGCAGATAGATTTGGAGGTGTTAGGTCCTTGTGGGACGTCCTTGGCCAAGACGGAAGAATTTAGTCATGGCTTGGCCATCGGAACTGGTACTGGCATCGTGCCAGTCCTCTCACTATATAAACAACATGTAAGGCAACTGCTACGAATGGATCCATATAAACATTTCAATGACCTCGAATATCGCCGGAGGAAAATCATGAGAACGGAGCGTGCCCTGGCGCCAAGGAAAGGTTCCCTGGCGCACAAAATTGCCAGCGCCTGTACGCCACGTTTTTGCCAGAGGCACAACAGTGCTATGGATGTTGCCGAACCTGTGACAATTGTCGCTGAGGAAGCTGTGACACCTGTCTCCATGAAGGAGAAGATTCAAAGGCACGAATGTATGAAGCATTGGCGAGATATTCGTGGAAGCATAAAAGATATGCAGTGCGAAGCTTTCGATGCCACCCGATCCATTTACGGAGTTGTTCTACTGTCACTGCTACCCGCCTTTGGTGTATTAATGATTGGATTGACCATCTCCTGGAATACAGTAAACGTAAATGTTCATGATGGCATGAAGACAGCTGTTGAAGCCCTAACGGTGCTCTTCCAAATTATCTTTGCTGTCATTGCTATCTTCATATGGGATGGAAACCAGCTCTTTGCCTACACGGATGCTGCATTGTGCGTAGTAACGCCCTTTGCTGATTGGTACTGGTTCCTGCAGTATACGGCAGATCCAGGACACTTAAGTCCCGGCGACATAACCACCTACAGTCTATTGATAGGATACATGACAGTGCGGCTATGGAACCGAGCTGTTGAGCCACGACACACATCGTGGAGACACAACGTTGACACTGCTGGGATTCGTGTCATGGATCGCCTTGAAATCTGCTGGGTGGCGAGATCGGCATCTCTTGTATCCGAGCTGATGCCGGACATTAATTGTATCTGGGACGCACTCGTCGAACAATGGGGAAAAGAGAATGCTGCCAAAGTTTGCAAGATCTCTGTTTTTGTCACGGACAAGGACGAAAAGGCCTGTGAATTACTCAGGAACGAGCTCTGTTCGACAGAACTCTTCCAGGATGGAGCAATAAAATTCGGCCGGCCTGATTTCGCAACACTGATCGAGGACCATACTCTGAGGATAATTTGCACAAAAAGAAAAAGCTACTCGGTGCTAGCCTTTTGTGGATCTAAGAATGTAGCAGAGGAAATTCACCACCATAAAGTTAGCAATGACATGATTACAGCTATTACGGGCAACAAATCGCATCAAATGGAATTCGCGTTTGAAAGTTACGGTGGTTCCAATCGAGAGACTGCCGAAGAGGCTGCTTTGAAAAACGGAACAACAACGCAGCCAATGGCTGGAGGCCTCACCACTCGTGCTGTCATTTCGTACCAAGACGGAAGAAAGTTCCTCATTTAGGCTGCAAAATCTCCTATTCATCGACGCGTCAAAACAACCGCTCTACTCTGCCACTTCCTTGAAAACAAAATGCAGCGCTTTTAAATGCCATAAATATAGCTTACAACTCAACTATGCGCGCCAAGCTTATTTTGCCTCCATCTTTAGAACAAAGGTTCGAACTTCCATTGGTTGTAGAGTAAAAATTGTATTGTCATCAGAGATTGGGCTCTTGGGGAGTGGTCCAAGTCCGGTCCAATCAAAACGTTTGTGTTGCCAATCGTTCCATTTTCGGTTAGCTGAAAGTGTGTACTCTGTTGCATTGGCAAGCTTAAAGCCTGGAAAAAGAAATGCAAGATCCAAGGTTACATTTCTGGACAATTTTGCGTCTTCGCCAACGCCATACTGGTGCGCCAGGCGCACAAGATAGTATTTCGGCCTGTCAAGTTTCTTGAAAGTGACAAGCATGACATTGGGAGGTAAGTGCCCCATCAGTCCGGAGTGAGTAGCTTTGATAGGAGGGGCACTTCCAGCAGAAGGTGCCGAGGCCACAAAAATGAGCGGTGATGAAAAAGCCCTGTCCATTTCCGAGCGTGCAAGACTAGCACCACTCTTTCCTTTACCCACCATAATCCGGTAATTTCCTCGAACAACCATGCCTTCACCATATCTTGTAGCATCACCGTAGGGTGGATAGGGATTAACTCCGCCCGCAGTCTCATTTAGAGGCTCTTTAACCCCTCGCTGATCATCAGCAAGTAAACGACGCTGTGCCATGAGTTCAACTGACCCATCCAGTATTGAGCCGCCTCCTTGGGTTCTATCCGTCAACACAGCCAATGAGGCGTTCTCATCTTCAATATAGATTGCAGCATTAATGGGATAGTAATTTCCACTCACTGGCTCAAACACTTCGATGGGCCAAGATGGTCTGTGGTCACGCTTACGCTCGAAGAATTCCCTACCATTGGAATCAGTGAAAAATGTTGCATCGCTCTGAATAGGTGTCACTAGTCTAGTCACAATTTCCTTTCCCCTTCCATCACCGATAGGAATAGGACCGATGGTGTATTCAACCTCAATATATGACGCATTATTCAAGACTCTTGTAGTTTGTTGGATCCATGGTTCCTTGAACTGTGCCTGGACTTCCCATCCCCACTTTCGCTTAAAGAACTTTGCTCCTCTTTGCAAATAGTCAATCGTCTTCAGCTTTTGACCCGGAGTACTCGGCCGGAAAATGTAAGCACCAGAATTCTGAATAAAGATGGGCGAGTTCGTAAGCAATTTTAATGAAATGACAAAAAATCAACCCTAAGAGTACGTACCTGCTGAGCCCTTGCAGTATTGTCGCCACTTTGATCCATTGTGGCGTCGAATGAGGTGTAGTATCCCCAAGACTGAGAGACGTGTAGCGCCACATTGTCCGCTGTAATGGACATCAAGGCTCCCGTAGACCTGGATATACGTAAATATGCCATTGAGTGAAGATTCAAACAGATAATGTCGTAAACTGTGCCAGAAATGACTTACCGATCGAACCCAGCAGATACCAATGCATTTGATGCAGTCACCACATCAAGACCCTCTGTATCAACTTCTTCCGTCAAGTGTGTGCCTTCTTCAACGATCGAGGCTGGGGTTATCTGAAACACTGTTGCACCCACTGGCTGCAACGGACCTGTATCAAAGGAAAGGATATACTTCGCAGATAGGGTGGACATGGAGCTCTGAAAGGAACTGAATACCGGATATGCGGCTCTAATTGTTGTAATTGGGTTGGTACCAAGTCTTTTAATATCAAAAGGTTTGTCGGTGGAAACAGGGAGATGGATTACACTAGAATGATTTGACCCAAGTGCATTGTAGACAACAACGAACATGTCAAAACCATCTCGCTCTGTTGTTTTCTGCAGACAAGAGAGAAAGAGAGAATAGTTTGTGAGTAAAGATACACATCTCTTCGACGACTGTCATCAACAGGCCTTGACTTGTAATACACCAAGACACACCTGAGAGACATCACAAATAGTTTCATTGATCAGCTGACAATAGGTAAGATCGTCCAGGATCTTTGCTCCGCCTGCTTCTTTGGCCAAGAGTCGCTTCAGCTTATTCGCAGTAAAGTCAGCAGCCTCGTTGATACCAGCCTGCACTCGTTTGCTGTAATCATTAACTACATGTTGTTTGGCAGTTCCAGAAACTCCATCGTGATGTTGTGCTACACCCAATGCATCTTCCAATGCATAGAGGGGCTGGTTACAGTGGCATCGGCGGCTAGAACATGAGCATTCATCTTCCATGCTATCGGCCGCCCCGATATTTACTGATGCTGGTTCGGGCATGGCTTGTATTTGACGTGCAGCTAAGAGGAATGAAGATCCAACTCGTTCCAGTCTTTTAAAGGCTGTCCTGGAAGTAAAATAACCTGTCCAAAAACAGTGGGGACAGTCGGAATACGGAAAAAAGTCGTCTTTTTTTATCTTCCAGTCCACTTTTTTGTTAGAAGTTTCGCGAGTCTGACGGATAGTTGGAAGGAAGTTGGGTTGATCTTTCGATTTGTCATTTGGATTGGATTGTCGGAGAATTTTGGTGGCGCGATTGGTTTCGTGATACTTCATCTCGGTATAATATTCGGGTGAGGAATAGAAAATGTTAATTTCCTGAAAGCGGGGTGCCAATGCGGAAGTAACGTTCACAAGATGCCACTGTTGGAATGTTGCGATCGAGCTCATTAGCAGATCAATATTGTCGAAGTAGGTACTGGCTCGTTGGTACTGCACGACGATAAAACCAAGAAGGGTAAGTAAAAAAAAAAGAAATCATAAACAAATTGCGAGTGGAAGATAAAATAAACGCGAGCCAACACGAATCAACCCCCAACGTTCACCCTAATATCATGAGAGAAAGCTTCCAGCCTCCTCAATAATCATGTACAGTAAACGTAGGAAAAACTTACGTTGAAATCACTTCCCATGGTCAGCATGATATGATTCCCTTTGGTCCTGTCAGCCTGAACTTTAATTTCTGAGAGGAACAAATCGACCCGTTGGATCAGCTCTCGTCGGGTCATGTTCGTCACAAGTTCGACTGGATGACATCGCCTATCATCAAAACAGAATCCTTCGGGTGGTCCGTAATTGCCACTGTAACTACCTGTCAGTCCCCAAAAGACTGCCTCTTTGTCTCCTTTGACTTTGGAGGCCGCCCAAAGACCTTCGCACTCTTGTGTTTGGTGACGAATGTCCAAATCTTGGTAATCAATACGACCAAAGTAGAGCGCGTCAAATCCTAGTTGTGCCGTTAGGAGAGATCCTTGTGTCGCCGAGTGACCAAAGGGATCCAATTGCCATCCAACCTTGGGAATGACTCCCAATTCTTTCTTCAAAAAGTCGTGTCCCAGTGTCGTCTGATCAATCATGCCAATAAAATGAGTACTCGCCTCGTCGTGCATGCACCAACCTCCATTAACAAAGAACAATTGTTGGTTGGCAATCAGATACCGGACGGCATCCTTGGTTGCATCGTTCTGGGTGTCCCACCACATGGAAAAGAATTTTTGTTCCACGTAGGTAAATGTTCTGTGTGGACTTTCGAGCAGAGCATCGATCATGGTATCAATGATATCACGAACACAGGCATCCTGAATGGTCATATTGTCACCGTTGTAATACTGTTCTACCGTTTTGAGCCAACCAACATCATCGTGCGTATGAGGAACGACGTGAACATTGAGAACGTTTGGATCATCAATAATGGCGTCCAATTTGTTTATAATTTGACCATGTTTCAGAGGAGATATTGTTGTCTTTGGTGGTGGTGTGGTCGGCGTATCTTCCTGGTTGTGCTGTTCGTGATGCTGACCATGATGAACGTGCTCCAAATGATTGATGTTGATAATGTTGTCGTTGATGATGCTGATGATGGTAGCATCGTTATCGTCGTCTCCGCTCTTACTGAACAAGATAGAAGGATCCAACAAAAAGGCAACCGTTGCAATCAGCAACATCAACATCACTGCCGATGGAAACAAAAGCGTCTTGGATGTGGTTTTGTTGTTATTGTTATTGTTATTGCCTTGTGGCGAAGAAGAAATTGTCGACTCGTTTTCCTTTTCGTCATCATTTTCATTATCGCCGTAACCTTTCACTAGTAGCAGTGGCGACAACAACGACGACGACGACGAAGGAGGAGGAGGAGGCGTTTCTGTATCTTGGAACATTATATTATTTTTTCTATTTGTAGTGGTTGTGGTAGTTGGTGGTCGGTTTCAAAGGAGCTAATCTTTGAACAATGTTAGCCTTACACCACAGTCAGTCGATTTCCGGGGAACGGGTTGGGCTATAGTACGTACAAGATACTCGAGTCTAATAAAAATAATAGTCGCAACGAGGATTGTGGACAGATCTTCTACGCTTTTTGCGTGTTGCTGGTTGTTGTTTGCCTGCTCTGATTATCATGGCGTCACAGTTTGCCGGAGAATGGAAACGAAGATACGGTTTCCTTCACGAGTGATTCGTGACTTCTAAAACGCTAACCCTACTGCAGGTACTTGACACCTTTTCCATCACATTATTAAAAATATGAGATTCAGATCAGATCAGATAAGTTCCTGATCGATGTTGATGCAGTACTATGGGGTAACTAGTAGACTACTACTAGACTACTACCTGGTACGTATGAAATTGATAATACCTGGTACTACAGTACGTAGCCATCAAACACAAAATTCTCTTTTGATCCTATGCGGTGACATCCAGCAACAGAAAAACATTTCTCAAGTGTTTAGTAGTCTACCAGGTATGTATTGGATGTAATTACTACTGTAGCTACTAGAGAAACAATATATTATATGGGAGCGTCGATGACAGGAAGGCAAAAGAACAGGAACAAAATTAATAGTAAATGCATGCTGACGACTTTTAAGTATTACGCACTGTATAAAACATACTAAAATACAAAACACAACAACACCCTGTTTGTACACCTGTTTATTATTTATTTTTGATTTCGTTGACGCCAGGTCACAACATACTACATACTACAGTACTTGGTTTTTAATTCTTGTTTGGTTTTAAAAAGAAGAGAACAACAGATAACAGATACCACTGAATTGTATTACTGTCATTAAAATCTGGAAGTGCACGCACGCACATATCAAAAACCAAAGGATTCCTCTTTTTTATAAGTAAAAACGCTTCATGAGCAGCAGCAGCAGCAGCAGCAGCAGCAGCAGCTTCAGTCCGAGTGAGGTACTGCAAAATGCGCAGCAAATTGAGCTTGTGCATATTGCCATAAACGAGTAAGACTTTCATAATAATTATATATGTTTGTTATCGATCGATATGTCAGTCATTTGTTTTCCACTTTATAACTATTTCATTATTTCTGTTGAAAAAGAAGAAGAAAAAAAAACTCTCACACATTTGATCAAACTGTTGTCGATTAATTTTTTCGACTGCCACATACAGGGCGGTACGACTTATTCTTCAGTACGCACCCGTTGCCAGGGAGTACAGTTTAGAATTGTTGGATACGGTTTTCGTACCCAAATATGTTGTCAAACAGTTGCTTCTCGCCATGGCACTGGAAACGGGTGTCATAACGTATCGACAACTAACGGTTACGCTCAAGGCCTTGTGTTCTAATTTTTCCTCCCGAAGTCGTTTGATTGCGGAATTAGAACGACAGCAACGAGTTGCCAAAACGCAAGATGATTGGATGTCGCTGGCCGAGGCCATCGATCAGGCCCAGGGAAATACTGTGTGGAGAAGTGATCCGGAGTGTGCTTTGTACGAAAAGGACCGCATTACGGCCAGGATTGACGAATTTGTACATCTCATGCGAAGACGCGATATATTCGAGCTCATGTTCATTTTGCGTGGTGGAATTACTCGCAACAAATTTGGTCTATTGCACGAAGGTCTCGTAAGTTTGCGAAATGAAGAAAAAAACAGGGTGGTCTGTCGATTGTTAAAAGCATCGCAAAACACTTTGATCGAAATTACGCATCGCAGAAAAAATGATCTCACCACCTCAACATGCATTGCTAACACTGCTTTCTCTTTTTTCTTTGTTTACAAAATCTTTCAGTTCAGCAGAGCCTTGGCAGGCACCAAAGTCTTGGTAGAAACGTACCACAATGTGGTATGTGCTGCGCTGGACTTTGTATGCGATGCACCGGTCAGCGAAGGCGAACAACCGATTCCTACAGATGCTAGGCTAGCTTTCTTTAAAGAGACGAGGCACGCGTACGGCCGAAGTGCTCTTATTCTCAGTGGTGGAGCCGTGCATAAGTTGCGAACTGTTTGGTAT
>Ga0100392_1003064_pt1 | contig 15407 bp, 17 predicted proteins | sample CryGeymeta201516_FD_81548 | JGI IMG/M metagenome (GOLD analysis project Ga0100392, IMG submission 81548) | Groundwater microbial communities from Crystal Geyser aquifers in Utah, USA - Crystal Geyser metaG 2015-16 | ecosystem: Environmental > Aquatic > Deep subsurface > Groundwater | place: USA... | reverse complement strand
CGACTAAGTCTTCTAAACTGCCGGCCTTATTCAGTTCTTCCTGATGTTGGCCAAACCAGGTAATCTCATTATCCAAATTTAGAGATAAAATATGCTGTTCATCATTAGAAAGGCCTGAAATCCCTGTTAATTTTAGTTTTAAAGCGGTCAGATAGGTTTTAATAACCTCATCTTGATGGTTAAGCATCTCTCTGGTTTTCCCCAAGGCTTCGTTTTTGCTGGTTAAGGTTTGGTATTTTAAAAAGGCTTCCCTGGCCGTGATGTAGCTGTTATGAGATTCCCGATAAAGGTTGTAATTATAAAGGTAGTCGGAGTAGGCTCGGTCAAAGTTGAATTCCTGGGCGGAGGCCAAACCGGAAAAATAAAAAACCAGAAGAGCAAAAATAAGGATAACGGACAGATAACGCTTCACAGAGTTAGTTTAGCAAATCTTAGATGTTCAGTTCAAGCCCGTCATAGGCGATGTGGAAATTTTTACCGCCGTTTTTCTGGACATATTTTTCCAATTCTTCATAAGTGCCGGTGATATGGCCGATATGAGTGAAATAACAGAGTTTAGGTTTTAATTCTTTGGCCAATCTAATTCCCTCTTCAATTGACTGATGGGTTCTTGTCTGCCCTTTTGTTCCCAAAGACGAGCCGTCTAAAACCAAAAGATGAACTCCTTTAAATTCTCTTCTGTCATTTTTAGGCAAACGTTTGATGTCGGGAATATAAATAAAAATCTTGCCTTCTTTTATCTTAACGGCATAACAGACTGAATGATTGTGGTTAACCGGCAAAAGGGCAACTTTTAAGTGATTAATTTGAAGCAGCTCTTTAGGAGAAACAATTTCCGGTTTAAATGGATAAAGCGGGTAACGATAAGACTGCGTTAAGCCATTAAGAACCTCGCGGGTGGCGATAAGCTTCATTTCTTTTTGCTGGCGATTGTAAAGATGAGTTAAATCATAAAAACCTAAAATATGGTCAGGATGGGCATGGGTGAGAATTAGATGACTAATGATTGATGGCTTATGGTTAATGAGCTGATGATAAATATCCGGTGGGGCATCGATCAAAATAGAATCGTTAATCAGAACTGCTGGCCGGAGTCTTTTATCTCGAGAGTCTTTAGACTGACAGATAGGGCATTGGCAGCCTAAACGGGGTAAAGGCCAACCAGCTGAAGTGCCTAAAAATAGGATTTTCATTTTTTTATTCGTATCTTAAAGCTTGAATCGGGTTTAATTTAGCTGCTCGCCCGGCTGGTAAAACACCAAAGACAACGCCGATAATCACCGAAACCGAAAAAGCCAGAAAAACAGACCAAAAACTGACTGTCGTGGGCAGAAAACTCCTCATTGCCAAAGAACCGGCCGCGCCCAGAAGAATACCAATAACGCCACCGGTTACTGATAAGACCATCGACTCAATCAGAAATTGAGTCATAATAATTTTCGGGGTGGCCCCGACGGCTTTCCTTAAACCGATTTCCTTAGTTCTTTCGGTGACCGAAACAAGCATAATATTCATAATGCCGATGCCACCGACAATCAAAGAAATGGCGGCAATGCCGGCCAAGGCAATGGTTAAAACGCCGAGAACTTGGGCAATCACCGAAATAAGACTGCCGGTGTCCAAAACCGAAAAGTCATCTTCTTTTAAAGTTCTTAAAAGAATTTTTTCAATTTCCTCTTTAGCTTCTTCAATGGGAACATCGTCTTTGGCTTGAATCCAGAAAGACTGGATTTTATCAACATCAAAAGTTGTCATCGCCGTGGTAAAGGGGATGAAAACCTGATTATCCATATCAACTCCACCAAAACCGCCCTTTTTTTCCAAAACCCCGACAACGGTAAATTTATTGTCGACGAGGGTCACTTTTTTGCCAACTGGATCTTCATTGCCGAAGAGGTCATCAGCTACGGTTTTACCTAAAACAATAAGCTTTTTCCCAGCTTCTTGTTGTGAAAAATTAAAGAAAGTTCCTTGAATGGGATATTGGTTGCGGACTCCGGGGTATTGGTAACCAACACCGGCTACTTGTATTGTTTTGTTTCTGCCAGCGTAAGAAACAGTGCCGTTGTTTTCAGAATAACCCATAACCGCCTGCAAAGTGGTTCCCTTTTGTGTTAGCTCGTGATAATGATTCAAGGTGAATTTTAAAATGCCTGTTCCGGCTCCGGGCGTGCCGCCTGACCCGCCGCCACCAGGTTGGAGTTCAAGATTGCCGGGCATGACATAGAGGGAATTTGAACCCAACCCTTGCAATTGGCCGGTAATATAAATTTTTAAGCCGGAACCGATGGAAATTAGAAGAATGACTGAAGAAACACCGATGATAATCCCCAACATCGTTAACAGAGACCTTAATTTATTGGCCCGCAAAGTAATAATCGCTAATTTAAATGTTTCCAATAATTTGTCCATCATGGAGTTTAATAATTTTTTTGGCGTGTTCAGCAATATCTTTTTCGTGGGTGACTAAAATAACCGTGTTGCCGGCCTTGTTTAAATACTCAAAAATTTTAATAATCTCCGCACCGGTTTTAGAATCTAAATTGCCGGTTGGCTCATCAGCGAGAATAATCAGCGGTTGAGTAACCAAGGCCCGGGCGATGGCGACTCTTTGCTGTTCACCGCCGGAAAGTTGATTAGGAAAGTGATAGATTCTTGAACCGAGACCGAACTTTTCCAAAACTTCCTGAGCTTGTTTTTTTCTCTCTTTAATATCCAGACCCTTGTAAATTAAAGGCAATTCCACATTAGCCAAGGCCGTGGTTCTGGGGATTAAATTGAAACTTTGAAAAACAAAGCCGACTTTTTGGTTGCGGATTTGGGCCAGTTCCGCTTCGGAAAGTTGGGAAACATCTTGCTTTTCAAAAATAACCTTGCCGGAAGAGGCGGTATCCAAGCAACCAATGATGTGCATTAAAGTTGACTTGCCTGAACCGGAAGGTCCCATAATGGCGATAAATTCACCTTTTTTAATTTTAAGATTAATATTTTTTAAAACCTGTAGGTTTTGGGAATCAAGCTGGTAGGCTTTGTTGACATTTTGGAGTTCTAAAATAGGCATCTTATTTGGTTTTGGCGCGGACAATGATAGTTTCGCCTTCAGTCAAACCCTTGGTGATTTGGGTTTTAGTCTCAGTGGTCAAACCGGTTTGGACTTCTACTTCTTTGATTTGCCGTCCTTCGATAACACGGACGAACTTTTTGTCGTCCTTTTCTGTAATGGCTTCACTGGGGATAGTTAAAACATCTTCCACCCCGGAAATAATAATTTCCAAATCGCCGTTCATGCCGACCTTAAATTGTAAATCCTTGTTTTCCGGCAGATAAATATCAATCGGATAAGCGGTGCCGCCGCCTTTGGTGGCCACTGAAGCAAAAGCAACCTGTCCTACCTCGCCTTCAATTTCTTGTTCGGGATAAGCATCTAAGATCAAAGTAATTTTTTGTCCGACTTTAACTTTACCGATGTCAGCCTCATCAACATTGGCCACGAATTTCATTTTGTCCGGATTGGCAATGCTAAAAACGGCCGTAGCCGGAGTGATGTTAATCCCGGCGACCGGTGTATCAATGTGAGTGACAATGCCCTCAATGGGCGAACTGATGGTGGCTAATTTAATCGCCAAATCTTTAATTTCCACATCAGCTACCGCCTTGTCTAAATCAAATTGATTTTTTTCCAAAATTCTTTTAAGAGTGTCAGTGACAATCTGGTCTTTGTAGGTGACCCTGTTGATTTCTTCAAAATCCCAGCGCTTTTTATTATAATCACGTAAAGTTTTTAAAAGATTTTTTTCTAACTCTCTTTTATCTAAAGAGGCAATGGCTTGCCATTTTTTCACTTGGTCCCCTTCTTTGACGCCAACCCAAGTCAAAAGACCGGAAGTTTGAAATTTTAAATCAACTTGGTTTTCAGCCTGAACCGTGCCGGAAGCGGAAACAGTATCAGTCAAGTCTTCTTTTTGGACTTTAGCGGTTTCGTAGTTTTGTTCCGGTTTAGCGGTGACTTTTTTAGTGGTTGGCCAGCCAACGGCGATAATAAAAATCGCCAGAATAATGGCGGTAAGAACCTTATGTCTTTTGATAAAGGAGACGATTTTCATGAATAAACTTAATTATAGCAAAAATGTTTTATTTTTTCTTTTTGGCGTAATACCAAATTAAGGCAATGACGACCACGGCAATAATGATGACGGTTAGGGTAGTCCCCATAAAATTTCTTCACCCCCTTTCTTTATTTATCAGTTTATGGTTTTAGAGAAAGCTTTGTCAAGAAGAATTAGTGCCGGAGAGAGGGCTCGAACCTCCAAGGATTTCTCCATACGGTTCTAAACCGTACGCGTATGCCAGTTCCGCCACCCCGGCTTCTTTAGTGATTATTTTACCAAATTTAAAGGGAAAATTAAATTTTTAGTGGATTTCTGATTTTCTTTCCTTTAGGAAAGAGCTCCAGTTTTCAATGAAGTTGATGAAAGCAAAGAAAGGCATATCGATTAAAGTCGTAAAAAAGACACTGACGATATTGTATTTTTTCCATTTGGTGGCTAGCCACTGGCCTATTTTACCGACTGGAATGGAGAGAAAATCAACAAAAAACTCTAAGAAGGTTGTTCGGTCTTCAACCGCCAGCTCTTTGGCCCTTTGCCTGACAACCATCGCCCCGAAAATCATCACCGCGGCCAAAAGAGTGTTGACAGCCACCGAGGTCGGTGGCAACTTAATAGCATGAAGAATCCAGATAATTCCGCCCACGGTGATAATCAAGCCTAAAAGATAAAGGAGAATAATAAAAATGGTGGTGATTAACCGCCGGCCGTGTTTGATCCTAATCTCGTAAATTTCCTCTCCTTCTTGGTGATAAATAATATTTTGGATTTCTTCGATGACCTTGTCGATGTTAGTTTTTGAAGGTAACCTATAGGCGGAAACTAAACCGACCATAATTAAAGTTGGCACCACCACGTCAGCCACCATCGCCCAGGGTTTAATACCGCCGTAAAGAATTTTGGCCACCGGTACCTCAACAATAAATAAGGAGACGAGATTGGCGATCATCACTGACAAAGCAGAGTAAAGGCTCATGCGCAGAAGTCTTGATTTTAAGGTTTTGTATCTGGCGTTATAGACCTCGGTAATCATTTGATTGAGAGCTTCTTTGTCAGCTAATTTATGGCTAATTTCTAAAGGCTTTTTTTTGAATTGATCAAGAATATCACCTAAAATCAACCACACGGTATTGTATTTCTCACCGATCTTAAAAAACTCGTTTGACCATTGGTAATTAAGTTGAGCCTCAACTTCCTGGCGGAGTTTAAAAATGTTTTGGGCCGCTTGTGAGTAAAGAGAAGCTGGCATATTAACCCAGTCAGGATGCTGCCATTTCAAAAGACGATAGCTGATAATGGGGGCATCCAAATGAAACAGAGTTCGGTGAACAGCAATATAAATTTGAATTCTTTTTTCCGCTTCAGGAATACTGCCTTCCGGTTTGATACGGATTCTTTCTTCCATAATCTGGGCCATGGAATTAATAAGGGCATTTTCTCTATAAGGTGGAGCTAAGGTTTCTTCAATTTCACAGGCAGCAATCTCCAAAAGCCAATTGTAAAATTGAACTTTTAATTTGACATCTGAAGAACCTCGATCTTGGGCTACAGAGATATTTTTCAGAATATAAATGTATTTTTCTAAAATATTTTGAACGTCCTTGATTCTAGTCTGAGGAATTTGATTGTTAGGTAAATGACCGCCACGAATTGATTCCAAAATCAAAGCTTCGGCAATTCTGTCCGCTTTAAGATTGGCGACAACGCTGAGGCCGGAGATTTCGGTAATCAGGCGTCGCTTCAGTTTTCTTTCAATGGCCGTTCTTCTGACCAGCTGTTCTTCTTTCCAGTTAATAACCCTTAAGAGATTTTCATAGAAAACCGCGACCCTGGAGGCAATTTCATCAACATGGATGTAGGTTACCTCCCCTTTCGGCTGGAGGCTGTGAACATAATCCTGGTAGTCTTTGAAAAGTTTCTCGGCCGCTTCAGAGAAAACCCCCAAGTTATCAGGATTTTCTTCATTAGGTTTTTCTTCTGTACTTTCAAAAACCGTCTTCGTGTTTTGAGTATTAATCATGTAATCTTCCTATGATTCCTTAATATTAAGTATAAACCGCCCCTTTTAGATAGTCAAAGTTAAGGCAGACAAAGGGCTGTTAATTGAGATGGGTTCAATCATCTTCATGAAATTATTAACTCTGTTGCCCCAAAAAGGCGAAGGCGGAGCGTAAACACGACCGATTTTATAAGGATTATCCAAACCACGGTTGTAATATTTCTCTTTTAAGGCTTTAGAGACGATTTCAATAGAATCTTCCCATGATTGGAAGCGGTAGTTGCCGTTGTTCCAGCCATAGGCATTATAGGAATTAAAAGGAATCTGCTTGCCGAAGGTTGATTCCACTCCGGTAATCGCCGGCAACAGTTTCCAGTCAATCTGATATTTATCAGCCATGAAGACAAAAGTTTCGGCATAAGAGACTAAAGGCGAATCATATTTCTCCAGAAAGGCCGTTAATTTCTCCAGCCGGTTGTCAAGCTGAATCGGTTCGGTTTTAAGAACACCAGAAACCCCCGCCATGATCAGTTTTTCTTCTTGAGCTTGAACAGGTTTGGGTATAAATGAAGCTGTCATTAAGGCAGCAAGAATGAACAGATTTTTTCCCATTAAAAAATCCTAAAGTATTGGATTTAACCTTTACCTTAGGATCTAAGGGAATTCTAGCATACTATAAGCTAAAAGTCAAATTCTTTAGGGTTTTTGATACATCCCTTGATAACAGGGTTTTTTCTCATAGCCTAAATGGATATATTTGGTCTCCCCAATCATCGTCTCCCCGTTTTCTTTGAAAAAACGACAAGCCACAATTTCGTTGTTGTATTGGAGATTGTGAGTTTTTTCGACATCTCCTTTAATGGTTTTGTAATATTGGCAAATATCTTCTTGAGGGTATTTTGTCGCGTCAACTTTGTAAACACCGCCGGTTTTCTCATAGAAACTCTTTGAACATTGAAGAACGCCTTTGGGGACAACAATCACTGAACCAGATTGATTAGCTGTTTGCGAGCTGCTGGTTTTGCCTTGGCCCAAATGGGCCACAAAAAGAGCAGCGAGAACCACCAGAACCAGAGCCATAATTAAAAGCCCTATACTTTTAACATCTTTTTTAACTATTTTTTTAACTTTTCTTCTGGTTGTTTTTTTCTTCTTTGGCATTTTTTCACCCCCTTCCTTAAATTGATTACCTTTTCTATTCTAGCAAAGTTTTTTCAAGATTTTAAGCAGGTCTTTTGGCTCCTTGGCAAAAAAATCAGGTTTTTCTTTTTTGAGTACTTTTTCATTGTCATAACCCCAGCCAACAGTAATAATCTTGACTTTGTTTTGCTGGCTGGCCTGAATGTCTCTTTCTTCATCACCGATATAAATGATTTGAGCTGGCTTGAGATGAAGTTTTTTTAATAATTTTCTTAAAACTTTACCCTTGCCGAAAAAACTTGAATCGGAATAGATGAAATCGAAAAAGTCGATTTGATTTTTTTGAAAAATATAATGAAGATTTTTTTGAGAATTGGAAGATAAAATTCCTAAAGGATAGCCTGCCTTTTTGATTTGTTTCAAAACGGCTTTCATGCCTTTAAAGATTTTTACCTTGTCAATTCTTAAAGCCAGTTCTTGCCGGAATCTTTTTTCAAAGTATGGGATTTTGGTTAGAGGGACATTTAATTCTTTAATCACCGTTCTAACCCCCTTGCCTATCAGTTTCTCAATCATCTTTTGGCGCGGTTTCTCATGCCGAAATTCTTCATAAAGCAGACAGGCAATATCTCTGTTATGAGAAAAAGTATCGCCAATCACCCCGTCAAAGTCAAAAATAACTGTCGTTGTTTTTGACAAAATAACGGTGAATGATTTTTTCATCCCTAGATTTTATTAATGAGTTTAAATCGAGCCAGAGTCTCAGCCGCGATTTTTTGTAAAGGAGTTTTGCGGTTGTCTTTATAAGGATAAGAGCAGCGCGGCAGCCAAGATTGGTGTTTTTCCCATAATTCTTTTAACTTCTCTTCGGAAAAGTTGCCGCCAATCCAGACTTGGGCTGATTTTTTAAGCATTTCAAACTCTTTTTCCTTTTTCTCTAAAAGTTCTTTTTCTTTTTTCAGCTCGGGATTTAAATATCTCTTTTTTAAAGCCGGCAAATTAATCGCCTTTTCTTTAAGAAGCAGGTCAATTAAGGTTTTAAATGTTTGGGCCGAGGTAGTTTCCGGTAAGGTCTGAGAGATAAGCTTTTGCAGCGGTTTTAGATTTCCTTTGACTTCCGTAGGGTCCGGCAGATTTTTTAACTTGAGTCGCATCTCTTTCTCAAACGCCATCCAGACCTTCGTCCAATTGATTTCACTCATTCAAACCATTTTACCATATTTAAGCCCAAAAGACATCTTTTAATTTTTAACCCCTAATTATTCTTTCAAGGCGGAATTAATTAATGCTTTTCTTAGGGCTTCTTTAAGTGATAGTTCTCTGCCTTTAATAAGATTTGCCTTGTTGATTTCTCTAAGACGAATTGGTATTCCGAAGACAGTCGAGGTATCAGGATTAAGGGAAGAAATATTTTTAACCCCTGCAATATCCCCCCAATCATTTCTGATTGCTTTTGCTTCAGGCCCGCCAAGAACAGCAAAACCAGGATAAACAGCACCTTTAGGGGTATCATCATAAAGTAATTGGTTGACATTCTTAATAACTTGATTGGGTCCAACTAGAAAAGAGCAAAAGGCAATTGTAATTTGGTGACGGAGGTGATAACCTGACAGTTCAACGTAGCAGTCAGTCCAATCAAGATCAAAAATTTTCAGGCATGGAAGAGATTGTTTAATCACTTCACCCTTGCTTTTTAAAAATTCCTTGTTAATTCCATTGAGGATACTGGCGGGTTTAATGACTGATATCGCTCTTTCAATTAATTTTTTATGGAGTTCCTCAAGCTTTTCTTTTCCTTTTCGAAACTCTGGATGTTTTCCTTCTCCTTTTTGTATCTCTACTGATGTCATATTTTTAATTAAAAAAACCCTTTCGGGCATTAATTTATTATAGCATTTTAATTAATAAAATTAGCAACCCACAGTCAGATTTTAGATGATTGAAAAAAATTTTTCATGGATTATACTAAGAAATGAGATGGAGAAGATTAAAGTCATTAGTGGCCGCTCCCACCCTGCTCTGGCCCGGAAAATCACCCAATTATTAAAAGTTCCCCTAATTCCTACCGAAACTAAAGCCTTTGCCGATGGCGAAATTTATGTCCGGATTAAAGAAAACGTTCGAGGTGATGACATTTTTGTTATTCAAACCCTATCTTCGCCAGTCAATGAACATTTGGTGGAACTTTTAATTATGATTGATGCTTTGCGTCGGGCTTCAGCGGCCAAAATCAATGTGGTTTGTCCTTATTTGGGTTATAGCCGCCAGGACCGAAAAGCAGCTTCCCGTGAGCCGATTACCGCCAAGTTGATTGCCAATTTGATTACGAAAGCAGGTGCGAGTCGGATTTTAACCATTGATCTTCACGCTGACCAAATTCAAGGCTTTTATGACATTCCTGTCGATCATTTTGTCGGCTATCCTCGTTTTGCCGATTATCTTCTTAGTAAAAAGTATAAAAACATGGTTGTTGTTTCTCCTGATATTGGTGGCGTGAAACGGGGAAGAAAAATGGCGGGATTAATGAAAGTACCCCTGGCTGTTATTGATAAAAGAAGAGCTAATCATAACCAATCAGAAGTTTTAAAAATTATCGGCGAAATCGAAGGTAAAACAGCCATCATTGTTGACGATATGATTGATACCGGTGGGACAATCACTCAGGCAGCTCATATTTTAAAACAAAAAGGTGCGAGCAAGATTATTATTTGTGCCACCCATGGTTTGTTCTCCGGCGATGCTTGTCAAAAGCTTAAAGACTGTCCTGCTTCACAAATCTTACTTTTAGATACCATCCCCCTACCCAAGGAAAAGAAAATTGATAAAATCAAAGTTATTTCCCTGGTTCCGCTTTTAGCCAAAGTTATCAAAAGGATTCATCAAGGAAAATCTCTGGGAGCTTTATTTACTTGGGAAGAAAAAGAAGTAAGTCTTTAACTTACTAACTGTCTCTGACTGCTATTTTTGTAATTTCATCCTCTTTTGGTAAAATTTTCCTTAATTTATTATTTTTTTGCAAAAGCCAGGTACCTTTCCCCTTTTTAACTTCCCCAATAATTATGGCTGGTATTCCCTTTTTTCTCAAAATTTTTACACCCTTTTCAGCCTCTTTTTTAGGAAGAGTAGCCAATAAAGAACCAGACGCAAGAAGATAAAGAGGGTCTAAATGATAATACTCACAAACAGCCTGCGTTTCTTTTAAGATGGGGATTTTTTCTTCGTCCACTAAGATTTTTACTTGAGCCGCTTGGGAGATTTCCCATAAAGCCGTCGCAATTCCCCCTTCGGTGGGATCATGCAGAGAATTAACTTGGCAGTGTTGATTGAGAATTTTTGCTTCTTTTACAATAGAAATTCCTGGCTCAAAAAGAAGAGCCTTTCCTCTTTTAAAAATTTTTGGTGGGAAAACTAATTTGAGCCTCTTTTCTTTTTCTTGAAAAATCGTTGCCGTTCCCTCAATGGCGACTTGTTTAGTGAGAAGAATTTTATCCCCCACTTTAGCATTCTCGGTAGGAGTAATCTGATCTTTTTTAGCTATGCCAATCATCATCCCTATGGCGATGGTTTTTTTGACTTCATCAGTGATTTCCGTATGGCCACCCAGTAGTTCTAACCCCGCCTTTTTACTCTCTTTTTGAATTTCAGAAAAGAGATTTTTTATTTGCTTTTCTTTCGTCCCTCTTGGGAAAAGAAGAGAAACTAAAAGATATTTTGGTATTCCTCCACAAGCAGCAATATCATTGGCGTTAATACTTAAAAGATAATGCCCAATTTTTTTATCGGTAAAAGTAATCGGATCCAGGGTAAAAATAAAAGCTGAATCTTTTGCTAAAACTATCGCCGCATCTTCACCAATACTTGGGCCCACAAGCGCACTGGTTTCACCAAATTTTCTTAATAGTTTAAGCAAAAGAGGGTGAGGAAGCTTTCCTCTTTTTAATATTTGATTCATATTCTCAACGAAATTTTAACAAAAAAATTTACATTTTCCATCAGTTTCCAAGTCTTTTGGTAACTTCTTTAGCATTCCAAGCAATAAGAATAACCCCGGGATATTCCTGACCTGTATACATAAAGACAGGTTCGCCCAACTTGTCCTTCATATCTTTTATAAATTTAGCTCGTTCAAGTACTGGTCCGGCCAGTGAGAGAAAAAAACCGTCGACAAACTTGCTGTTCCCACGATTTTGAAGTTGATGTCTGGTCATTCTATAGCGGACAGAGCCATCATGGTCCTTGATACAATTTTCATCTTTTGGCGGCTTATTAAAATCGGAGATAGGAATATTTAACATATTATTAATAAGTCTTTCTTTGGTCATTTTGAAGAGCAGTCAAAAGATTATACCACGGTGGGAATAGCAAATCACCTCGGGGGTGTAGACAGAGTTTTGGCAAGACTAAAAACTTTATTCTCAATATTAATTGGGGTTAAGGAGTCTCTCGTTAATGTCTGCCATAATTTTAAATGTTTTTCTAGTTTTTCAAATAAAGCAGCTTTTGCCTGTTGCTTGTTTTGTTCAAAACTTCTTTCATTTTCATTTTTAACTGCAATCAAAGTTGGTAGATGCGTCAACCTGACCGCGGTTCGATTTTTTTGGCGGTGTTGGCCACCGGCCTTAACACTGGAGACAAAAGAATCAACTTTAACCTCTTTTTCATCTTCAGGATTTAAGCGGGGAGATTTTCGTTCCAAGGAATCTTTAAGCCACTCAAGATAGCTTTTAATCTGTTTTTGGTCTTTGTCAGTTTCTAGATGTTTAAAAGAAGAAGAAAGATGTTTGGCAATTCCTTTTTCTGCCCCTTCAGCTCGTGCTTGCTTGGCTGATTGAATTTCTTGTTTGTGTCCCTTTTTACCACTCTTTGTTGGCGACCACTTTTCTCTCCGCTTCCCTTTGCCTTCCCTAGGCAAAGTTTCCTCGTAATCTTCTGAATAATCATCAGCTTTAATTTTTTCCATCATAATTAAAACTATTTTACTTATTCTCTAACTCAAAAGCCACTAATCCATATTTTTTAATCTTTTCTTTGTAATCAGGAAAGCCAAACCAGATTTTTTTGGCTTCCTCCAAAGAAGAAGCAAAAGGTATAATTTTTTTAATTTCTAAAGACTTGATTAGACCATCAATATTTTTAAAATGATAAGCTTTCAAAACTTTCTTTTCTAAAACATCTTTGCCACAGATGAATTTTAAAATATCACCGGGTTTGATAAGACGGAATTTATCGGTTGCTGCTCGAGTCTCAATCGTTTTTTCGTCAAACCTGATGGCATCAAAAAACTTTCTGTCAACTGCTCTAATTCTTAAAAGATGTTTTGCCATAAGTAATTTTATAATGTATCTTTTTCTTGATGCATTAAAATATGAAGCTGGGCTATTTTCTGCTTTTAAGCCGTTCCAAACCAATTGCCTGCCGCATCTTTTCAAATCTTTTGCTTTTTGAAGTGCAGAAAAATAATCGGCAGAGCTGAGGCCTGTCTTGATGTATGCTACAAGAATTGTTTTTCAGATAAATACAGCTGTTATCTTTATTTTGAGCCAAAATATTTAAGCCGTATTTTTCCGCTTCAGAAAAGTTTTCGGTTAGACCGAATTGCTCAAACATGGTTTGATACCTCCTTGATTTGTATTCCACTTCGTTGAGGTTAACCAAAAACAACTTACAGCAGATGCCGCACTGGCGACACTTTTTGACCATATCAGCATTATACATAAAACTTGAGCTTAGCGAGGGTGTGAAGCCATTATTTGGTTAAGCCTTTTTTCCTTCTCTTTTCTTCTAGCTCATCCAAAATGATTTTACGGATGCGGATTGATTTTGGCGTGGCTTCGACCAGCTCGGTCTGGTCAATGTATTCCAAAGCGTCATCCAAACCCATCACTCTGGGGACATTAAAATGCTCCATGCTGCCGTCGCCCTTGGAGCGCATATTGGAAAGCTGTTTTTCCTTGCAGACATTGACCCAAATATCTTCCTGGCGCGAGTTTTGGCCGACCACCTGGCCTTTGTAGACATTAGTTCCGGGGCCGACAAACAACTCGCCTCTGCCCTGAATATTGGTCAGGCCATACAAGCGGGTGATTCCGGTTTCACAGGCAATCAGCGAACCCCGTTCTCTGGCCTGCCCTTCCCCTTTGGCCGGCAGATATTGATGAAAGAGAGTGTTAATGAGGCCCAGCCCGCGGGTATCGGTCATAAATTCCCGGCGGTAGCCGAACAAACCGCGGGTGGAGATGATAAACTCCAAATGAGCGGTCCCCTCTTCAACCTCCATTTTTTTCATCAAACCCAAGCGGTTGCCTAATTTTTGAATAACCGCACCGGAGTATTTTTCCGGAACGTCAATAAAAACTTCTTCATAAGGAACCATTTTCTGGTTGTCAACTATTTTGACAATCACCTGCGGCTGGGAAACCTGGAACTCATAGCCTTCACGGCGCAGGCGTTCAATTAAAATGGCCAGATGGAGTTCGCCCCGGCCGGAAACAACCCAGCCGCCCTGAGGCTCGTCTTCAACCTTTAAGGCGACATCATTATCCAGTTCTTTGTAAAGCCTTTCTCTGATTTGCCGGGAAGTGGTGAATTGCCCCTCTTTGCCGGCAAAAGGCGAGGAGCTGACATTAAAAGTCATTTTCAGTGTCGGTTCTTCAATTTCCAACAAGGGCAAGGCTTGGGGCTGGTTGACATCGGCGATGGTTTCGCCAATCATAATTTCCGGAATTCCGGCGATGGCCACAATTTCTCCGGCTTCAGCTTCCTTGACTTCATTTTGCCCAAGCCCCTGAAAAGTAACCAAAGAAGTCAGGCGGTATTTTTTCATTTGCCCTTCGCGATTAATATGCATTACTTCCTGGCCGGCCTTGATTGTTCCGTTGGCCATCCGTCCCCGGGCGATGCGGCCTTTAAAATTATCCCAGTTAATCGAAGTGACGAGCATTTGCAAAGGCAAATCTTTATCCCCGCTCGGCTGGGGAATATATTTCACAATTTCTTCAAACAAAGGGGTGATGTCTTTCATTTGGCTTAAGTCAGGGGTCAAACCGGCTTTGCCCATTTTGGAAGAGGCATAGATAACCGGAAAATTGGTTGTTTCCTCATCCGCGCCCAAATCAATAAAAAGGTCAAAAGTCTTGTTTAAGGCCTGACTGACATTGGCATTGGGTTTATCGATTTTATTGATGACGACAATAATTTTATGTTTTAACTCCAGGGCTTTTTTCAAAACAAAACGTGTTTGCGGCATCGGCCCCTCTTGGGCGTCAATCAGTAAAAGAGAACCATCAGCCATTTTTAAAACCCGCTCAACCTCACCGCCGAAATCAGCATGGCCGGGAGTATCAATAATGTTGATTTTGGTCTCTTGCCAGACAACCGAGGCGTTCTTGGAAAAAATGGTAATCCCCCGCTCTTTCTCCAGTTCGTTGCTGTCCATAATACAGCTGCTGTCAATGACATCTTTGTTTAAGTGGGTTTTGGATTGGCGCAGCAAAGAATCCACGAGCGTTGTTTTGCCGTGGTCAACATGAGAGATGATGGCGATGTTGCGAATTTTCATTTTTCTTTTGCATAAAAAAATGCCCGTTTAGCGAGCATTTCTCGTTTGAGTCATTATAATCTTTTTCTTATAGCTTCACAAGGTTTGATAAAAGTGGGGTAGTAAATCACCTTTAAGGTGTGAAGTTATTTTTTCGGGGGAAGTTTTTTTGCGAGAAATCTTTTTATGGAAAATCTGGGCTTTATGTTATGTTTTGAAAAAAATTCTTTAGCGGTTGCATCCGGAATACCTTTAATTTTATTTAGTTTATCAGCTTTAGTCATAACAAAACTTTCAACGTCCTTAATTGTTTTGCTAGAAATTTCAGATTGACGGCAACAGTCTATGATAACGCTTTTTCCTACGTTTAGGTCTAAAAGTCCTGGCTCTCCAAATTTTATTTTTCTGAAAAACTCGATTACAAAATCTCTTAAATAATACTCCTTATCAATCGAGAAAAGTTCCTGATTAGTAAATTCACTTTGAAGTTCCCATAAAAGTTTAGCCCCTTTTTCCTCATCTACAAAAATCCTCTTATAATCTTTTTTCTTGACTACTCCCACATCAACAGCAATATTTTTATGGAGTTCTTGGATGGTAAAACAAAAAGACCGAAGACTTAATT
>Ga0100392_1003043_pt1 | contig 15462 bp, 16 predicted proteins | sample CryGeymeta201516_FD_81548 | JGI IMG/M metagenome (GOLD analysis project Ga0100392, IMG submission 81548) | Groundwater microbial communities from Crystal Geyser aquifers in Utah, USA - Crystal Geyser metaG 2015-16 | ecosystem: Environmental > Aquatic > Deep subsurface > Groundwater | place: USA... | reverse complement strand
AGATTTCTAATTCAATTCATACCGGTGCAATGGCCTTTCTCAAACGAGAATATACAATTATAGCATATTTTGTTTTTGTTATAGCCATTATAATGTTTATTTTTATCGCGAGGAAAACTGCAGGAGCATTTATTGTCGGTGCTTTATGTTCATTAACCGCCGGGTATATAGGTATGACGGTTGCTACAAAATCAAATGCAAGAACAGCACAGCAGGCAGCAAAATCCTTCAACGATGCCCTGAACGTTGCTTTCCCCGGCGGTGCGGTTATGGGTATCTCGGTCGCGGGGTTGGGTTTGTTCGGTTTGAGTATAATATATTTAATTTTTATTTTGACTTCAAAACAACCTGATTTTTTAAATAGTGTCATATCGGCGACACAACTCATTGTAGGATTTTCAATGGGTGCCTCATCTGTTGCTCTCTTTGCACGCGTGGGCGGAGGTATTTATACAAAAGGTGCGGATGTCGGTGCGGATTTAGTCGGTAAAGTTGAAGCGGGTATCCCCGAAGATGACCCTCGCAACCCGGCTGTCATTGCCGACAATGTCGGAGACAATGTGGGTGATGTCGCGGGTATGGGCGCGGATTTGTATGAGTCTTACGTAGGCGCTATTGTCTCCGGGTTGGTCATTGCCGTAGCACCCAATCCAATAATAGATATAGCAGGCGCTATGTTCATATTGTTACTCTCTGCTTTAGGCATAGCAAGTTCGGTTGTCGGTATCTTCTTCGTCCCGTTTGCCAACGCAAAATCCGAGGAAGACCCGCAGAAAGTACTGAACAAAGGCATGATTTCAGCAGTGGTGATTTTTGCGGTGGGTGCATTTATACTGTCAACAGTCTGGTATAAAAACATAAATGCTTTCTGGTCTGTCCTATCCGGACTTGTTGCCGGTATGATTGTAGGTTTTGTTGCACAGTATTATACTTCAGGAAAAATTGTTAAGGCAATAGCTGAATCAGCCAAAACAGGCCCTGCAACATGTATATTAGAAGGTATGGCTCAGGCAATGAAATCCACTGTTGTCCCGTTGGTTGCTATAGCACTGGCAACAATTATTGCATACCAGTGTTCGGGAATATTCGGTATAGCACTGTCTGCTATCGGTATGTTAGCGTTGGTGGGGACAACAGTAGCAATTGATGCTTACGGTCCCATTGCCGATAATGCGGCAGGTATAGCGGAAATGGCACATATGGGACAGGAAGTCAGAACCAGGGCAGAACGGCTTGATGCAGTGGGTAATACGACAGCCGCTATAGGTAAAGGTTTTGCTATAGCTTCGGCAGCACTGGCTGCACTTGCTTTGTTTGTAGCATTCGCACAGACTGTCAACTTAAAGTTAATAGATTGTTTAAATCCTAAAGTTGTAGCGGGTGTCCTGATAGGCGGTATCGTGCCGTTTATGTTCTGCTCGGCAACAATCAAGGCGGTTGGCAGGGCAGCATATAAAGTTGTTGAAGAGGTTAGAAGACAGTGGCGCGAAATACCCGGATTGATGGAAGGCAGGGTAATGCCGGATTCATCCAAATGCGTTGATATAACTACGAAATCCGCACTTACAGAAATGATAGCCCCCGGCCTGTCGGCAGTTGTTTTACCTATTGTCATAGGTGTCCTGCTGGGAGTTGAAACATTGGGCGGTTTTCTTGTAGGTTCACTTGTCGTAGGTGTTCCGATGGCACTGTTTCTTGCCAATGCAGGCGGTGCCTGGGATAATGCAAAAAAATATGTTGAAGAGGGTAACTTAGGCGGTAAAGGTTCTGATGTCCACAAAGCAACCGTGATTGGTGACACAGTGGGTGACCCCTGCAAGGATACCGCCGGGCCGTCAATAAACATTCTATTGAAACTTATGGCAGTCGTCTCGCTGGTATTCGGTCTGGTCATACAAAACTTACACCTGTCCCTGTCAAATTTATTACCCTTTTTGAAATAACAAAATTATGAAAGAACAACCGAGGGAGAAACTTGCAAGATTAGGGCCGGAAGGTTTAAAGAACAGCGAACTTTTAGCGCTCCTTTTAAGGACAGGCTATAAAGGGAAAAATGTCTTTACGCTTGCTGAGAACCTGCTCCAGAAATATCCTAAAAGCGAACTTTTTGAAATGCCGTATAAGAACTTGAGCAAAATAAAAGGCATAGGCAAATCAAGGGCAGCGGTTATTGTCGCTGGATGTGAATTATCTAAAAGGCTCTTTAATAAGTCAACTCATCTACAGATAATAAAACCGCTGGATGTCGTTGCCCAGGTGCAGGAAATAATATCCCGTAAGAAAGAACACTTTGTTGCACTCTACCTCAACGCCCGCAATGAACTCCTCCGCAGGGAATTTATCTCTATAGGCATACTTGATGCGAGTATAGTTCATCCCAGAGAAGTTTTTGGACCTGCAATAAAACACTGTGCTGCAAGTATTATTCTGGTACACAACCACCCTTCAGGCAATACTAACCCTTCGGAAGACGACAGGAACCTGACCAAGAAGTTAATTGATAGCGGTGAAATACTCGGAATTGAAGTCCTTGACCATATAATTGTAAGCTCAAACGATTACTTCAGTTTCAAAGACAACGGGATATTATGAGCAAAAACATTAAACGTTTTTTGTCGTTGTGGGTCCCCGTAATGTTACTCTGTGTAATAATATTCTACTGTTCAAGTATACCCGATTTATCAATAAAACAACTTGGTATATGGGACCTGATTTTTCGTAAAATAGCGCATTTCACTGAATTCGGTATTCTGGCGCTATTGTTATATCGTGCGATTAAAGGTTCAACAAACTGGTCAACAAGGAAAGTTTTCTTCTGGGCAATATTCTGGACAATAGTTTATGCTGTCACAGACGAATATCATCAATATTTTGTACCCAGTAGAATAACTTCGGCATACGATGTCCTTATAGACTCGGCAGGTGGTATATTCTGGACAATGTTCTATATTATAGGTAAACAAAGAAAAACTTTAGAAAGTGAAACCAATAATGAAACCGATAAAAAACAGAACTGACATTCATTTAATTATCATTTACCTTTTAACATTGACCGTTTTTTCAGGGTGTGGCGTAGAGTATAAATTTAACAGAGCAAAAAACCTTGAAAAAGACGGACGATATGAAGAATCTATAAAGATATATAAAGAAATTGCAGACAGGTATCCGCTCAACGTCCATGTGCCTGAATCATTGTATTGCGCAGGAAGAATCTACCAGCAAAAACTAAAAAATTACACTCAGAGCCAGGATTTATTTTCTGAATTGCTGAACAGGTTCCCCGCTGCAGATAAATGGAAGGAATTAGCAGTCCTTGGTATTTTTAATTCACCAAACTATTTCCCGCTTTTTGACGAGAATTTATGGGTTGAGGGTGATTCGCAATCCTACGGGAAAAACATGCGCGTTGAACGCAACTGCAAAAAGATTTCCGGACAGAAATATTTGATAAGCAATAAATACTATGCGGGTGAAAAAATTGTTACTACAGTCTCAAGATATTACACAAAGAAAGATTATAAACTCCACGAATTTAACAGTGCGGATGATAAGGAATCCACTATATTACTGGACTTTCCCTTTTACAAAGGTAAAACCTGGACAACTTTACGCGATGGACAAAAGACGAGATTTACAATAGTTGACAGCAGTGTTTCCGTTAAAGTTCACGCTGGTAAATTTGATAATTGTCTGAAAATCAGAGAAGAAAACCTAAGTTTCCCAAGCGCCTATAAATACAAATACTATGCACCTGAATTAGGTTATATACTCACTACAGTTGCAAGTGTAAAAGAACCTGCCGAACGACGTCATTCAGAACTGCTCTCATCCAAAGTAATTCCTGAATAGATTTGTGCCAATTTTATATTCACTAAAGGGGGATTTGGTTTGTATGGTGAGCGTAAAAGAATTGTTTGCTCAATTATCGATTTGTTTTACTATCTTTTTAAGGATTTCTTAGAATACTATGCGTTCCAATTCTTCTCATATATAGTATTCGTTCTTGTTCATCTATGTAATATGTAAATCTATATTCCATTGATATACTTCCTTCCCAAATTCCTGGACAACACTGAACTTTTTTAGTTCTTAGAGAAGGGTGAAACCTATTGTTTTTTAAATAATCAAACTTTTTTAGAGTAGTGTTTTGTATATGTTTGGGTAGTTTAGCGAAATCTTTCTCAAAGGAACTTAGTATTCTTATTATCATTTAACTAATTTCTTCAATGATTTTACAGCTGACTTCATATCTTTATATTCTTTGTATTTGTTTTCTTCCATATCTTTGTCAGCTTCTTTTTCCTTTTCCTGCCACTCCTTTGTCCAAAACCATGACTGGGAAGGGTCAATGACTTGTGCCGGTTTTAATGTTAGGCTATTTCCGGATATTTCTACCTGTAGATAATCTCCTGTTTTGCAATGACACTGTTTTCTGAATTCAGATGGAACTGTAATTTGTCCATTTGTAGTTATTTTTATTAATTCCATACCCTGGTCTCCCTGGTTTAGATTTTAGTAATCTACTAATATACTTATATCATATTTTATGAGATTTGTCAAGCAGTGATGGGTTTAGGGATTATATGAGTCGGGGGTTGCACTTCTGTAGCGGTGTGAAGTAAATTAGGGTCTATATGGGTATGTGGTTTTTTATGCTAGTAAGAATAAGGCGTAGTCCTGGACTTAAACTGGTGGTAGATGAGATTCTAATTTACCGATACGTTTTTCGTGGTCTTCTACTTTGGGTTCAAGTTCTTTTATACGATGTGTATTAATCTCTGCCGTACGTTCATGGTCTTTAGTTTGACTTCCCAAACTGTCAATACTGGATATTATTCGTTGAATGTCATCTTTTGTTGCCACTGTTTCTTTCATTGTTTTTAAATCTTCTATGTTATCAATAATTTTCGTTGCCATACTAGATATTACATCTTTAACTTCATCAAATCTTTTGTCAACCTGTTCAAATCTTTCAATAAATTCTTTTTTGGTTTCATTAAATTCTTTGCTTGTTACAGATTGATTGTTTGTTTTAGATTTTTTAGGCATAGTTTTATTCCTCTCAGTGAATTATTACCAAGAATATCTACATTAAACAAAACAAAAAATAATTTGTCAAGTACATCTTGGCTAAATCCGGGCACCCCCGATTCCCCGGACGCACACATTTGCCCTACACAGATACGATTAAAAAGCACATGAATACAATACCAAGTATTGTATTCATAGGGGGAATGGGTGTCTCGTCGGAAGAAATTGTTGTATGCGTGAATTTGTTTTTGATTTCACAGGTTTTGAACCATTTATAAACTTTATTAACGTCTGCTTTAACTTCATAATAATACGAGATATTACCCGTTAAAGAATCTTGGCTATCTACATCAGGATTTTCTGATTTGAGTACTGACCCCGGGTATACGGGTATATCAGATAGTTCTTTTTCGGCGTTTAGGATTAGGGGGGGGAATAGCAAAAGAAAAATTAATAAAAGGTGTTTCATAATTATTGAGTTATATAACTATGGGATTATATGATGATAAACGGTCTTTATTTATGTTTGGGTTTTGGCCAAATAGATTTTAAACCGTCTATGTGTTCAAATAAAGAGCTATCTATATGATTCCATAAAGGATCCAACACAAAGTCAATTCCCTCTCTTCTCGCTACTTTAGCGGCCGGTACAAAATCACTGTCACCAGAAATCAATATTATTTTATTAACGAGTCTTTTATATGCTAATGAGGCAATGTCTAAACCAATTTTAATGTCAACTCCTTTTTGTCTAAGGTCCCGGCACATATCGTTTTCTTTTAAATCCTCAATTTTAATACTTCTCTCTATTAACTCTTTTAGCTTATCTTTATTAACAAACTAATTAAAGCCAGGCTTATCTTTAAGACAGCCTAATCTTAAGGCTACTTTCCGTTGTCTTTTCAAGTTTTCAATAAATTCTATTCTGAATTTATACATGTCTGTTTTTGAATAATCTGTTAATTTTTTTGATATCGGATTATATACTTTTTTATCAAGAGGTAAACAGTCATAATAGAATATTCTATATAAATATTGCCCGGCAACATGTGAATGAGCAAGAGTATATAGATTCTTAGCTACTTCCTCGGGTTTATGATTCTTTCCATTTGGGAATATACTCCTATAACGGTTTAGAAAAAAAGATCCGTCAATTAGTACTGCGGTTTTTATATTTCCTAAAGCCTCAAAATCTTTTTCCCTTTGTTGTTGCATATACCCTCCATTAGTCTTTAATAAAACAAAAAGCCCTCAGGATCAGTATTCTCACAATGATTATGAGAATACTTACTGCTGAGGGCACTATTTACATTTGGCTCTACTTATATATATCATAATATATAAAACTTGTCAAGTCCTAAAATTTATTTTTGGGGGTGGATTTCAACGGAAATGCTAAATCCGGCCAATCCGGATCCATGGGGCGCACGCAGTTGCCCTATGACGAATGTTTCAGCGGTTTTATTCTTTTAATAATCGATATTAAAAAATTGTTTTAAGTATCGTCTTGCATCTTCATCTCCTAAATCTGTGGCTCTTTTCCAATCAGAAATGCATAATTCAGGTAATCCTTTCGCACTATAAGCAATCCCTCGACCGTAGTATGCTTCTGCATATCTTGAGTTTATCTTTATTGCTTTTGTGAAATCTTCAAATGCCTCATCATATAATCCTTTCGCACCATAAGCAGCCCCACGACCGTGGTATGCTTCTGCATATTTTGGATTTATTTGTATTGCTTTTATTTATCTTCAATTGCTTTATCATAAAGTTTTAAATCGTATACCTCATATCCTTTACTGAACCATTGGTATGCGGTTAGATTTTCGGTTGGATTGACTTTTATCTCTTCCCTATCTTTTTCACCCAAAACTATTTTCAAACTATCTAATAAACTAAATGCAATTTCATCTTGAAGTTTAAAAATATCTGAAATATTTCCGTCCGTTTCTGCTGTGTCAATTATTTTTCTGGTTTGAACATTCACAAATCTTGCAGTAACTTTTAATTTATCTTCCATAACCTGAAAAGAGCCGAAAACCAGCACGTCGGCACCATACAGTTTACCTGATTCAACTGCAGTTTTTTCGTCAATAGCACCTGAATACTGGAATTTGATTTCGCCTAATATTTTTGATAGACTCTCTCTTTCAAGTACATTAACCTCTTTTACTTTCCCTATTTTGGTAGTTAATGTTTCTGCAAATCCTGCGCCTATCCAGTTTTTTTCTTTATCGCCGCTTATATTTTGAAAAGGGATTACTGCAATATTTTTTGAAAATGCGGGACAAGTAAAAAGCAGTATAAAAATTAAAACCGAAAGTTTTGTTTTAAATTGCATAATTCTCCTCCTTTTACCATTTACTTGTAAACTCCCGGCAGACGTCCTCAGGGACTAATGTTTTTATTCTTCTCTTGGTACAAAATTACTACATTTACTGCAAATTCCTTCTCTTTTATGACGTTCTTTTGCAGTTATTTCATGCATGGTTCCATCAGGTTTACGGTCTTGTAAGATAAATGCTTCTCTTATCCACTCATTACATTTTTCGGGATCTAAGAAGTTTTTACAACTTGGACGTTCTTTTTCTACCATTATTTTGTTACCTCTTTCTTTTTTAATTTTTTACCATTTACTTGTAAACTCCCGGCAGACGTCTTCCGGGCTTAAGTTTAAATATATTTCTGTTGTTGTTAAATGGTCGTGGCCAAGGATATGTTGTAATGACCTGGTTGATATACCTTTTTTTATACAGTTTACTGCGAATGTGTGTCTTAGGACGTGGGGTGAAACTGGTTTTGTTATTCCTGAACGTTGTGCTACACGTTTTACGAGTTTTTGTAATCCGCGTTTTGTGTAGTTGAGTTTATCTTCTAGACTGAAATAATGACTTATTAGTGTAAAAGCACGTTCTGTTAGTGGGACAATCCGGCGTTTTGTCTTTTTGCCATACGGCCCGCCTTTACCAAAGATTACCAGGCGTTTATCTTGCCACAAGATATTTTCTTTTTTTAGGGCTGCCAGTTCGGATACGCGCAAGCCGGTATCAAGCAAGGTATGTATAACAAGTTTTTCTATTCCGGATTTACAGGAGTTTGCTAATTTGTTTGCTTCGTCGTTTGTTAAAGGTTCCCTTTTATACTGGTACATTTTATTGTTTGTCTCCTAAGAAGAATGTTAGTTTTACATTTTCTAATTTACAATATTTTTTTAATAAGACCCACGTAGATATCCAAAACATATAAGGAATCAAAGTGCTTAATCCCCACAATACTGCACTAAGTATACTATACCCCATGACTCTTGAAAACCATATTGTTATACCTATTACAGCTATTCTTCCAAGTCCACCTGCAACAATCTTAACGTCTTCATCATTCATACCAGCCAATAATAAAAGAGTACCTACAAGATATACAAATAATATTGAGCAGAACATAGCAAGAACATAAATCTGCTTTTTTTCCTTCTGTCCATTTTTTTACCTCTCTTATATTGCGATAGTCCCGTTGTTCATAAAGAACCTACTGTCGGTATAATTTTACGTAGTGAAATTTACGGGAGTACATTTATTTATTCCTTTTGTTTTAGTGTATTTATTGCCCATATTATTAAATTTATAATACAAAAGAATAAAACTACCATAAACAAAAATTCTTCAGGACTGTTATGCTGTCTTCGTGGATATAATTTCATATTAGCAAGGATTATTGACCAAATAATAATAGAAGAAATAAAAATCAAGATTTGTCTTGCTATAATCTTTTTTGTTTTTAGTTGCATTTTTACCTCTCTTATATTGCGATAGTCCCGTAGTATAATTTAGTGAAATTTACAGGAGTACATTTATTGTGTTGGGAAAAGTATTTTTTTTGCTGTTTCACTTGCTATATCTACTAGTATATCTCTAAATCCTTGACTAACTTCTTTCCCTGCTTTAGATAGATATTTTTTGATTCTGTTTGCCCCTAATTCGGTTCGTGGAGTGTTGCTAATAATATCAGCTATACTATTTTTTAGACTTTCTTTATCTTCATTAGTTAAACTTTCTATTTCATCAGTTAGTTCTTTAATAGAATTTATTTTTGATTCTGTCCAGGGAAATGGTTTTCCGCAACTATAACAGTATGGTGGTGGAATTTTATCCATAGGAGTAGGATTATATTGTCCAGGAGTATAGTTACCACGGATATCCGTACTACAATGATTACATTTAGTAATTGTTTCGGATCCGCAAAGCTGACAATATTTTTGTTTTTTTTCAGGATGGACTTTTATTCCAGAACATATGATATGTCCATTCAAACAAATTTGAGCAGTATCAAAATCAGACATAATATTACTCTCCCTGTTCACCTAATAATAGCAAGGTGAACTTGATACACTTATTATATAATACTCTTTCGTCTGTTGTCAAGGGCTGGGAAAGTGGGAAAGTGCGTCTTTTTAGATGGAACGCAATTGCAAAAATATTTCCGAATTGTTACTACAGTTTCAAGATATTACACAAAGAAAGATCACACAAACTCTATGAATTTAACAGTGCAGATGCTGACGAATCTACTATATTACTGGACTTTCCCTTTAACAAAGGTAAATCTTGGATAACTCTACGCGATGGACAGAAAGTAAAATTTACAATACTGCTCTCATCAAAAGTAACTCCTGAATAAGCCGTAAACATTACATTAACACAATCAAATCTATTAATCCATTTAGAAAGTTATGCTATAAACCAATTGATTTATCAATACTAAAAAAGTTTACATAAAGTTTGCTTGACTTTTAGGGAAATTTAATGTAAATATATGGTGTGTGTGATAAAAGTCACATAGTCCAGAAAGCCCGATGAATCGGGCAACTCCAGGATTCCCCGATTTATCGGGGACGCTACTACTGTTAATTGAAATAAAGTGCGATAAAGGCAAACCCTGAGAAATCAGGGGACGCAAAGCAACGGATCTAAAGGACGCCCGACTTTATCCCGATGTAGTAAATCGGGACAGTCCGGACGAAAATTAAAGGAGTCCAATGATAGCCGAGCTGCCGAAAAGAAATTATCTTGTCTATTTAAGATTGGTAATCAGACTATCCATTATGCTCTTGTTGCCAATCTTTTTTATTTTTACAGCATGGGCAGAGTTTAACATAACTGAGATAGCAACGGGTGAGTACTGGATGGAAGGTTTATGTGTGGGCGACGGTGACAATGACGGAGTCTTTGAAATTTATTCTTCAAACCGCAGTGGTCTTTATCAGTTCAGACGAAGCGAAACCGCATGGATAAATACTTCCATGGGAAACGTTATGTGGAGCGTAACAGTGGGCGATGGCGACAATGACGGGAAACAGGAAGTCTATGGTGCAAGTCACGATGGGCATATCTATCAATTTAAGTGGAATGGCAGTTCCTGGATAAAAACCGATGTCGGTTGTGGTGGATGGGGCATGAGTGAAGTAAGTATTGGTGACGGCGACAATGATGGGAAACTTGAGCTATATGGTGCAAATCTTGACGACCATATATATCAATTCAAATGGGATGGCAATTCATGGACAAAAACCAATGTCGGTTCGGGAGGCAGATTTATTTTCGGCTACAGCGGTTCAATGCGCTCTGTATGTGTGAGTGACGGTGATAACGATGGTAAAATGGAAGTGTACGGTTCTAACAGTGATAATTATGTCTATAAATTTGAGTGGAATGGCAATTCATGGACAAAAACTGAAGTCGGTTATGGCGAAGGGAGCATCAATGAGGTAGTTGTGGGGGATGGTGACAACGATGCTAATTCTGAAGTCTATGCAGGAGATGATTCGGGAAGTCTTTATCAATTCAGATTTATAAACAGTATGTGGACAAAAACAAAAATTGATTCCGGTAGAAGTGGTATGCGCAGTATCGCTATAGGTGACGGCGGCAATAGCGGTAAAGTAGAAATATACGCCGCATGTTATGACGACCCGCTCTACCAGTTCTCTTTTTCAGGAAGTTCCTGGACAAAAACTGCAATTGGTTCCCTGGAGAAATACGACATACTGGGTATAGCCATAGGTGACGGTGACAATGACAATAAGTTAGAAATATACGGCACCGCCTGGGACCAGCACCTCTACCAGTTCAAATTTGAAACTATAATTTTACCCCCGCCCGATACCACTCCGCCTGAACCGCCAGGAGATATTTCAATAACCAATACAGGTAGGGGAGAAGAATTATTTATCTCATGGATTAATCCACCCGAGAATGATTTCTCCCACGTCCGCATTTACCGTTCCACCTGCGCCGGAGTTCGCGGTGGTCTGGTTTATGACAATGTCCTTGGAATCACAACATACGACAGGGGACTGAATAATGCTACGTCTTATTACTATTCTCTTACTTCACTGGATTTGGAAGGTAATGAATCCGCACCGCTATCTATGAAACCCAGTTTAACTCCTTTCTTCTGCAGTGAAGTGACTGATATGAGAACAAACCTCTCTACGGATAAAATATGTGATTCAGGCATAAATGCTTTCTGGAAAGAGGAAGACAATTATGAATACGGCGGAGCAAAAAGTTATGGCGGTATATTAAAAGACGGAACTTACGAGGACCGCAACGGTCCGGGCAGTGGCGCTCTTATTATTTCCTGGTCCGGAACAATGTCGGAACAATCGCTCACTGTCACAACTGATGCGGGAATAATAGATGTGTATTTACCTAAAGCAACTCTCTATGGACAGGGAGAAGGGTTTTTTGTAGCGACAGACGGTTCTACATACTGGACCGATATCAATCATAACGGGACAGGTGACGATAGAATGAGACCTTTTGACGCTGTCCAGCCTGAACATCTGGCAAGGGCAATGCCAGATAACAACGGGCAGTACAGGGGGATACCTTATGATACAACACCGCCGAAACCCGTTCAAAATTTCAGATACAATGTATCAAAAGATGCTAAAGTCACTCTCGGGTGGGAAACATCCATATCATCGGATGTATATAAATACAATGTCTATTGGGACAGCGGGACGGGGGGGATTAATTACTCTAAGATTATGGCTGTTATCTCACATCCTGTCAATAACTGGTCCTCAGACATTATACCTGACGGGACATATAAATTTGCAATCCGGACAGAGGACAAATCCAATAATGAAGAGAAAAACGTTAATATCTCCATAAACATAATTATCAATTGCACTCCTCCTGCACAGCCGACAGATATTTCAGTAAATGCCACAGGCAAAACCGGTGAACTTCTGGTTTCCTGGACCAATCCTACAGATAAAGATTTTTCTCATATACATATTTATAGGTCTACAAATCAAGGGATTTTAGGTAATTTAGTTTATGACAATGTCCTTGGGTCTAATTTTCTGGATAAGGGTTTAATCAATAACACCTCATATTACTATGTTATCCATTCAGTAGATGCCGTCGGCAATGAAACTACAAATAATGAACAGTATGCAGGGGTTCCTCAAGATTTAACCCCGCCTGCACCGCCTGAGAATATATCCGCATTTGTTATTTCAATCAATACAGTCCTACTGACCTGGACATCTTCAAACTCAGAGGATATTTTTGGATATAATATTTACTGGGATAATGGGACAGGTATTATTGATTATTCCAAACCATTAGCAAGTTTACTCCATCCCGCAACAGTATGGGTATCCAATCCCTTAGATAACGGGCAATATCATTTTGCAGTATGCAGTCAGGATAAATACGGAAATGAAGATAAAATAGATGTAGAAACAATTGATATTAATATTACATATCTACCCTTTAGTGATGACAAAGACCTTCCAAGTCTTGAAGTCATTTCTCCAAAAGATACTGTCAGATACTCTTCTTCACTACCTTTAATTTACGGCACTGCCTGCGATAAATCAAGCGATATAAAGTCAGTCGGGCTCTGCATACAGGACCTGGACAATGGAAAATACTGGAACGGCAAACAGTGGGTTTTTGAAAAGACATTTGTTACAGCAGAAGGTACGGATAAGTGGTTATACGCTACACCATTTGCAGAGCACGGTTACCCATACAGATACACATTCTATGTCCGTGCAGTTGATAAATCTGATAATGAATTTGTTTCAAAAGAGATAAGATATAGCGTTAATATTGAAAATGCTGAAACCAAAGACGAGTGGTCGGTTAACCAGCAAAATGACAATATTGTTCTGACCTTAAATAATTTGACTCCCGGGGTCACTTACTATCGTCTGTATTATATTGGTTATGATGTTGTCTGTTCTGATTGGTTTGGTTACTCAGAGATTTTACGACCACAGGAAAGAAACAGTATTACATCAAAATCTCCTCAAAAGAATGAAACAATAAACATATTTATTAAACCGGTGTTTCAAGCCAGACCTGAAAAGGAGCAATTAATAGAACTACCAACGCGTGAAAATCCAGGCCATATCCCGCCGGTACTCCCTCCAAGCAGTTATACTGTTATTACAATAGGTGAACCGGCAGTAACTGAAACAGAACAGGGAATATCAACTCCAACTATATCAAATACGGTTATAGACACAGACACCAAACAGGTTTCATCACAAATTCCAGTTGAGCCATCACCGTCATCACCAAAACTGCCCACTATGGTCTGGAAAACCAACGGGGATTCAGCGAACTATTCTGAAATGTACCCGGTAAAAGTAATACCGGAACCATCAAGAGATTTAAGAGTTGTTACCTATCCTACAGAGATAATAATAAAAAAAGATACAGAGTTTGAATTAAGATTACCATACAGGGATATTAATCAGGATGGAATCGTAGATGGAACAGATATACCCGAAACATCACTTATTATACTTATGTATAGTGAACTGTCAAAAACATGGATTGGCGGATTCAAAACTACTGTCAACACAGAAGAAAATGTTTGTACTGCAAGGGTTAGTGAAAGCGGTATATACGCCATTTTCAGTCCCTACAAAATTTTACCCGCACCCGTCCGAAATCTGTCCGCAAATGTTGTAAACAAAAACTGCGTAAAACTTAACTGGATTCCATCAGCATCATTGAGCGAGGGATTCTACAATACATATTATGCCAATGGAAACTATTATATACAACAGTATGAAATTAAACACAGAATATACTGGGATAACGGGACAGGTGTAATTGATTATGCCAATTCACCGGGTTTGGTCGGACAATTAACAAATACATGGACTTCAGGACAACTCAAACCGGGGACATATAAATTTGCTGTCCGTGTTATTGACCGTGAAGGAAACGAAGAAAAAAATACTGATTTCGTCACTGGGACAATAGAAGCAAGTGATGTGCCAACCTCCTCTGGAGAAAAACCCATTCCCCAGGCCAGAGTTATAATAAAAGTTCCAAGAGACGGAAAGAAAATATCCGGCAATGCTGTAACGGTTATTGCTGAACCAGTAGAAATATCTCCTGTTACAGGTGTAGTATTTCAGTACCGTCACGCATTTTCTAATGAGTGGATTAATATAACCGGCCGTGATTCAAAACCACCCTATGCAGTTTACTGGAATGTTTCGGGGTTAGCTAACGGGCAATATTGCCTGCGTGCGGTTGCCTATGATAATAATAATTTATCTGACCCTGAACCGGAATTTATTACCGTATATATAGATGATGTCAATGCTGACATAGTAGAAGACGGCAACCCTGAGGTTGACCCGAACAAACCACACCGCAAAGAAGAAAAAATAGATGAATCCGTTAAAAATGACGAGCAAGAAGTCCTGGTTGCCGATGGCACAGGCGCAATTATACCAACAGGTGCTGCTAAAAATGACCGGCTAATAATTTCAGAAATAAAAGAACCCGAAGCGTCCGCAGGACTATCTTATTTGTCCGTAGGACTATCTTATTTGTCTGATAAACTTCCCCACATTGAAACTTCACTTGAACCCGCAGGGGTTTATCGTGAATTTGAGTTTACCAGTGGTGCAAAAAAATTCAGCGAAGACATAACAATTATGCTGCCGTATAAGGATGAAAATGATGACGGTATTGTTGACGATAAAAACATACCGGTGGATAAATTAAAGATTTATTATTACGATGAAACCAAAGATAAATGGAAAGAAGTAGAAAATCCATCTCCAGGCGATAAGAATAATATAAAAACCCGGAATACAAAATCGTCCGGCAGTAAAGTTATTACAGCAAAAGTCAACCATTTCACGCTTTTCGGTTTATTTGCAAATGTGCCCAGGAACAATCTGGATAATGTCATTGTATATCCAAACCCGTTTGTCCCTTCAGATGGACATGAATATATAAGATTTGACAACCTGACTGAAAAAACAAAAATAAATATATTTACATTATCGGGAAAACTTGTAAAAAGCATGGAATCAACCGAAAGTTTTTGCGACTGGTTTGCTGATAATGATGACGGACAAAAGGTCTCAAGCGGTGTGTATTT
>Ga0100392_1003030_pt1 | contig 15483 bp, 8 predicted proteins | sample CryGeymeta201516_FD_81548 | JGI IMG/M metagenome (GOLD analysis project Ga0100392, IMG submission 81548) | Groundwater microbial communities from Crystal Geyser aquifers in Utah, USA - Crystal Geyser metaG 2015-16 | ecosystem: Environmental > Aquatic > Deep subsurface > Groundwater | place: USA... | reverse complement strand
CAGCCAGGCAATGGGGCCCATTCCAAAACTAAAAAAGGCCAAATACACCGCCAATCCACCAATCGTAATCATCGCATTGGGTGCGTCGTTGTCAGCCATGTAGTAGGCTGCGCTCACGCATAGCAGTGACACAATCATTCCTGTAGAACATGAGACAGGAGCAACAAGGAATTGTTAGTCGCTGTCCAGACCAGAAAATGCACTCAGGGAATCAATCAAACAACCAACCGCCAACGTGTCGGACCATACCTATTAACGAAGAGAACAACAGAGGTCTTCGTCCGCGATAATCCACAAACTTCCCAGCCACCAAAATACAAACAAGCTTGATTAAACCCAGCATCACCAAAACTACAGGCTGTGCAGCTTTTGAATCGACGGAACTAGCAATAATATCCATCAAGTAATATTGAATAGCATCCACACCCACTATCTGTTGGGCCATGGCAGTTCCCAACCCGACAAGCAGCATGCGTCGAAAGGCGGGAGTAGGACAAAAAATAGCCCCCCAACCAAGAGAGTTCTCGGCACGTCTTTCACGTTCTAACGATTCCTTGATATCATCCAGCACCAAGTCGACATTGTATCCGGAGGGATAAATTTGCGCCAAAACACTGCGAGCTTCGTCGTAGCGATATTTGAGGGAATACCAGCGGGGACTCTCTGGCATGACTCGGTAAGCGAGAGAGATCATGACGCAGGGCATGATCATTCCCAAGGCAAAACAGATCCTCCATTCCGTGGCATCATCCATCGGGGAAAAAATCAAGCCCATGAAGAAACCAAGAACAATTCCCACATTGATGCCAATCTCTGACCACGTCACTAGTTCACCACGATGTTTGGCCGGGGAAATCTCACTAATGTACATTGGATCAATCTTTATAGAAGTACAGAAGTGATGCAAAAGACGAGGTGAGATATGAGTTGTGCAGTTGCAAACAATTACGGAAGGAAAAAGCTCATAACATCGGAACTGTTTCCAATAATAGTTTAAGACATGGAACAGTATCCAGTGCTCCAAAAACATATCAATTGAATTGCACATACCGCTAGTCCAAGCCCAACACCAACACCACAAATCGCTCTTCCTACCATCAAAATGGTATAGTTGGGGGCACACGTCTGAATAAATAACCCAACAATGAATCCTATCGACGCAATGATAAAAGTAAATCGTCGTCCGAGATTGTCGCTAAGAAAATTGGAGGCTACTGCTCCAAACATGCTGAAAAAGTTTAGGGTACCAATGTACACTTCGAGTTCTTCATCACTTAAACTAAATTCATCTTGAATCATTCGTCCCGAGTGTGTCGATACTCCCGTAACGTACCCTAAAATGGCCGAATTAATGGCAGCACAAAAGGCAAAGACTTTCACATTGCGGGAGACTGGCACTTCTGTACCGCCGTGGTCGTTGTGGTGCTCACCCTCGTGGGACTGTTGCAGCTTCGGTAGAGGTGCTGCTGACGAAGGAGCGTCACCTCCTGCCATGTAATCGGTCATCTTTCATCAATCAAGACAGGTTAATGCAGTTATAAGAGGAAGGAAGCCGTTGCGCGACGGTGTGTGTGCTTGTAAAAGTCAATTGCATGTATCCTTTTAGGATGGTGGAGTTACCTGGTAGTATTCGAGAAGGACTAGTAGTTTTCATCATGGTGGGTACTACAGTACCTGGTAGGTACAGTATTTTTTAACCTTGAGCGTGACTGCGTATTGACTGCGAAAGATTAAGTCTAGCAAGACCTGGCTACCCGCCTTCCAATTTCTGGTACACCCAGTGGTACACCTTTTTACATGATAGTAACCCAATTTCTGTAGTCTAATATTCGACAGCATGGTCCACGTCTCTTTAAAACACGACTCGATGTCTTCTCTCTGCTTTCGCTTTTAACAGGGAACCAGCGGTGAGGATTCCCACATGCCCACCCTGACAAAGCACAGCAGCATCACCTGCCCAACAGTATCAACATTATCCAGCACCATTCTGTTCCACGTACGGTAGCATTATCATAGTTGAAGCTCCGAGAATTACCTTGAAGCAAGTAATGAACAAGACGAACAGCAGTAGAGGAGGGCCAAATGGCCGTGACGAATTTCTCAAGCAACTTCTCAACTTGGATGAGCCAGGCTACAACTGCAAGAATGTCCCTAGTTCAAGCAATAGCAGTCAAGATATACAATTAAATAAGAACAACGCAAATGTCGAGGTATCGCCCGCTCAAAAGCTGGCGAGTCGTTGTGGAAACAAACATGGACGTCAAATGGTAGCTGAAAGTTGCCGCAACAAACAGGAACAAAAGAGTGGCAGCAACCGCGAACAATCAGATGCCAATACCAGCAGCAATGATAGCTTGACGACACAGAGCTTCGATTCGAATAGCACCGCGGATGAATTTTTAAGGGAGCTTCTACTTGAATTTCAGCAATACAGCAGTCTAGATCAGCACAACAGCAGTCCCCTCCTACAGCATGTGGACGGACAAGTTCTAAACACACAAACAGACACAATGGAAGAGGAAGAAGAAATACTGCTCGAGAAAAGCCTGAAAGGAATATTCAAGAAATCTGTTGCAAAGACGATGGAGCCATGCGTAACAGCAACAACCTTGTTGGATCCACCTGCATTGTTTCATGGAGCGTTAGAAAAGGGTATGGTAACCATGAGCATCCTAGACGGAAATTACAGCATGGATGACGATGAAAAAGATGAATCTTCAGTAACTCGTCTGGTCCGCCGCTTTGAACGGGATTCAATCTCCAAGGTGGCCCTGTTGGATCCTCCCACCGATCATAGTGTGGTCACGCTGGATGGTTTGCAAGAACACCAGAAGCCGCGGTATGCCTCACGAGTTCTGGCTGTTCCTACCTTCACCAATGCTGGCTTCGCGGTTGTTCCCGAATCAGAGGCCGCCTCTTTACAGCATGATCATACGTTTTCAGGTATTGAGGCGGAGGCTATAACCCTTGACTTGTCTTCCAATACCAAGAATACTACTGCCAAGAGTGATCCACCAGAAGTAAAGACCCCATCAGCGGACAGAAACGAACAACGTAAAAGACTTGCTTCTGAGTCATCTTCCGGTATTGTAAAGCCAGAACTAGATGGAAATATGTACTGTCAGCGCCATCCAATTCGACAGGTTCCAGGAAATAGCTACTGTAACCCTTATCTTCGCCCTCACGTTGGAATGATTACTCAATCTGTTGACCCAGCCATGTACTTTTATCTCCATCGGCCTCATCCTGGTGCTCCTTGCGATGGCAATTGTGGTTCCAACGGGTTTCCTACCACCGTGATGATGGACGGCAACATCATCAAGAATAGCACGGGCATTGGTGGTATGCCCGAAATGCACCTTCGTTGGCGAGACGAGCAACAATCACAGTTTAAAGATGCCGATGTCACTGGATTTCTTGCTCCTTGGTATTCTGGAGGTAATCAGGAACGTGATGCTGGTGCAAGAGTTCCAAAAGAGAGCAAGCCTCCTGAAGAGGTTACCGGAGGATCCACAGATCGAGGGTGGTGCGACGTAATACCTGCTCACTTGCCCTTTAGTGTCGCGAAAGAACCCGCCGAAGAAAATACGGCACCAACCACGGCAACCATGGCAACAGTATCTCCGCTTGGTAAGGAAGAAGTCAAAGGAAACGCGAAGACGAAGAAAACAGAGGTGTGGTTCGAGAGCCAAATTGAGTATCTGGTCACCAATCCGTGTGCCCCCGAAATCCAACACAAGACGACGCCCCCTTGCAAAGTGAAGCTGGTAGAAAGTAAACCTCTTTGTGGCAATTCCTTTTCCGATAGATTCTTGGAGTTGAAGCAGATGATTGGTTTTGCTCACAGTTCTCACATCGAAATGGAAGACAAACCTCCAGGCCTGATGGAAACCGCCGAAGTTGTCCATGCTCCGGAGCCAATAAACCGCAATTCAAACTGTGGACGAACATTGCCTCCGCCTCTTTCCCTAGCTGCTGAGTATGTTTTGGCCACTTGCAAGTCCTCGAAGACCTCAATCCATTCCACCCCAAAGGTGCTTGCTTCCTCTGTAGTATATTTGTCTCACAAAGAGGATGCAACCTCTCCTTCTCCATCGTGTGACACGATCTACGGTTACTGCAACAAGCAAAGTCCCGACTCCCCCACAGATGCTACTGTAGCAAGCCAGTTTGCAGACCCTGATCATGAGTTTAGTAAAGAGCAGTCTGGCAAAAAGATGTACTCTTACGACTACTTTAGTCCCGAGGGAAAAGCTGCAGATCCCTTTTGCGAACTTGCAGCGAACAGGGCTCGGCGTCTCACGCACTTGGGGGTTGATGAGACTGGTGCATTCAATATCCCTACTCGCGGAACGGCGACAGGAATGCGTGGCCGTAGCGCTGCTCCTATGCCTGGCGCCGGAACATCGGACCGACTTGGAATTCTGTAATTATTTAGGGGATCGAAACAGCGCACAGCAGGGATAGCCGAACAGGGTACACATGTGAAGTACATCCATTCACTTTTTTTATGATACGGAAACGCGCTCTTGTTTTCGCAGTTTCAAAATCACTGCAGTCATGATACAATCCCAGACAACACAACACAAAGTATTCCCTCATACAATAAGTAATAAGAAAATATTTGTTTCTCGAACGTCTCTCTAAATGCAGTCGCGAATACAACGATTTAGGACACTGCAAGAAAGTCCTGTAGCAGTCTTCATCATACGTGGGGACACACAATTTCCCATGATCGTAGGTGGCAACAATAAACAGAGGTGGCGGTGGATCGAGGCAATGACTGCATTGGTTGGGTCCGTCCCATGCACTACTACACTTCTTCCTATCAAAATTGGATGACTTGTCTTCTTAGAGGATTGGGATTACAACGGTTCAGTAATATGTGAATTTCCAATTCATGAAAGGCTCGTGCTTGTCCCCGTACCGATAACTACTCGTAAACAATTTTAGGGCGCCGCCGTTGTTTTAACAAGGTACACACACGTAACAAAAACGAAAGAAAAACCAACATGATAAGGTCGAAAAAGAATTAGGCGAGTAGAGAAGTGTGTGTATTGAAACAAGATAAATATTGAAACTTTTATGTAAATATTTTCATCGAAAAAAAGAATGTGTGTCAAATGGACTTTTTCGTTTGTTGTTTCTTGTCTTTTTTTTCTTTTCTTCATTTTTCTCAGGCAATGACCATGTTTCGACGTCGTCCCGTTGGTGGCACTGAACTCATTTTGGACGAACTGCTCATTCTTGTTGTTCCATCAGCAAATGTTTCGGTAATTTCCGTAATGGTTTCGACTTGCCCATTATCATGCTGAACACTCCGCGTCTTGCTGGATCTGCCAATCACTTGTTTCGACATGGATGTTGTTGTTGGTGGTGGTGACAAAGAAGACGAACAAGAAGATGGTGCAGCAGCCATACGTGAGTTGTTTGGACGTTGTTTAGTACTTGTAGTAGTAGATTTTTTAGGACGATGTCCAGAGTTCTTTCCTTTTGTTGTACCACTACTATCAATGGGAACTTTTTTTACCGATGAACGAGTACTTCCATCCGGAAATGTTTCGGTCTTGGTTATTACTTTCATATTACCTTCAATTTTCGTCGATGTGCTCGAACCTGAACGAACAGTTTTCGTGACGGGAGTTGCCATTGTGTTACTTGCAGTGGTAGTTGTAGTCGTAGTGGTAGTATTGGGTGTCGCACTACTAGTCGTAGCTCGTTTCGTGGACTTTGGTCGTTGCATATCGGTGGGTAATTCTTCTCCCGTCTTGTCTTGAAATGCCTTGGCAAAGACTTCAAATGGATCTTGAAAACCGTTGGCAGTTCCCATAAAGGTGTACGTCGATCCATCCGGATTGGTAACAGTGGCTGTGAATTTTCCATTCTTTTGCGAATATTGGGTACACGCGGGTCCTCCTCCTCCTGCTGCTGCTGTTGCTGGAACCGATGTGTTATATGTTCGTCGTTGTGTCGTTCCTTGGGGCATACTGCTGTTGAAAGCCGTGGTATTTCCTGGACTGCTTTTTGTGGTAGTATAACGCGTACCCGGAGCACCTCCGTACTTTTTTCGCAAATCATACTGTTCTCGTTCTTCTTCGTCACTCAAAATTTCGTACGCATTGGCAATCTTGGCAAACACATTGACACATCGTTCCTTGTCGGCCTCCGTTTGTTGCTTGTCGGGATGATTCTTGAGGGCCAATTTGCGGTAGGCTTTCTTGATCTCGTCAATGGTGGCATCCGATTTGACTCCAAGAATTTCGTAAGGATCATCGTTTGCGTTCATGGTCAAATTAAGGTGTATTAATCTCAAGTTAAATTAAGTTTATCGTAAGACACTGCTGAATTGCGTAAAAAAATAGTTGAGTCTGTTCGGTTATTTCGAGATAAAAAATGATCTTGGCAAATATGTGAAAGAAAACACTGAGTACGCCGGTGATCGGTAGGTAGTAGCGGCTGTGGCGCAGAAACTTCTGTTTGAGCACAGAATACGCATCAGACTCCTCCTACCAAGATCGGTCATTTATTGCGGAGTCACTGATCGGTCTTGCCGCAAGACATGACTGTCACTTTTCAGTAGGGGTTAATTACTTCAACTTTACATTAGAGTGAAGGTTAAATGCACGGCAAATAATAATATTATTACGAGTTTTTTTTAAAAGATATTAATTACCTGACCTGGTACCGGTATTGATCATAACAAAAAATTAAATTCGAACTGAACAAAGAGCAAGCAAATAGCAAATGCAGACTTCAATTTAACGAGTATTGCGCAAATTAACAATCACCATAACCTAATAGGCCGTTCATCAGCTGCTACCAGTGATGAGTCTCTACTTCCCAAAGTAACTCATCGATCAGAACATCTCTCAGAGGCTATCCCATAGACGAATAAGAATGTCTGCATCACAGCCTATTATTGAAGCAACAACATTTAAAGCCTTTCATTGTGTTCACTGCATGACACCCAGTGCATCGACACATCGTCAATTTGGACGAGAATTCAAATTAACGACGTGCGACGGATGCGATCAGATTGTTGATCCGTACGTCGAGCGTGACAATTTATTAATTGCCATGGATCTAGTCTTGTTGCGAGAAGAAGCCTACCGCCACGTCTTGTGCAATCATCGGTATTCAAGAGATGCTGGCAAGACAAAGAAGCAACAGCAACAGCAACAGCAACAGCAACAGCAACAGCACCAACAACAACACGAGGCATCAGCATCATGGAAAGATCCCAATTATAAGCAATACTGGATCATCTCTTCTGTCATCCAAGCGTACCTGCTACTTCATGAAATACCTTGGATGCAACAGCAACAGCAACAGCAACAACTGGCATCCTCCTCCTCCTCCAGTCTCATGTTTCTCAGTATCCTTGTCCATGCCACTACACCACAAACTAGTGTTGAGATGCTCCGCGTACGTACCAGCAGCAGTATTCAGTGGTGGTGGATACCTTGTCTGATTACATATGCGTGGATAGCCAACGTAGCATTTTGGATGGGACTGCACTGGGCAGCAACTTCATGGTTGTCGATTGGTAGTACTAGCACCGTGACAACCAGAAAGGATGGGAATTATCATCATCAGCAGCAGCAACAACAACAACTGAAATCACGGTTCGCTGTGGCTGTTTTATTGCCCACATTCTTTCACGTTTTTACCATTCTGGTCATGATTTGGGACACAACCACAATGGTGCGTCGTTTGGCAAGCCTCCTGGTATTGTACTATCAATACATGGCCACCATGGTAACGCTTCAATTACTGACAGTGGCAACAAGAATGCCGTGTTCAAAATTAAAGTGTGTGGCAGTGTTTGGAATGGGCATCGTGATTCGATCCCTTGTCCTAACGGTACTACAGAATTTGGTACTAGCACTACAACAAGTTCAAGACAATCGCAACAATGGACACTACTTTGAAATTCCGTGCTTACTGGGTTTGAACATGGTTCACATGGAGAGTATCTTGCGTCTGTTAGGACAGCACAGCACGACGTTGAATGTATCATCGTTACCTGCGGTCTGTATTGTTTAAGAAGTTGTCCGATTCCATGCAAGCCTGCTAGTACAAAGGAGTTTCAGGGAAATGCGAAACATTCTTAACAGTTGGTTGAGGAATGATCCTCTTACACTCATTAAAACTGCGACCACGATGAGCGTCAACGAAACATGATACGTACTGTAGTTGATAGAATGGAGATAGGCTACAATATCTGTTACGTATACGTTTTTAAAAACAATGCAGCAAGAACAACATTTAAAGATCATCCGTTCCTTCAAATTCACGCTTGACTTGCACCATCCGGCTCATCCAAGTACTGCCTCCGCCGTTCTTTGGAGAAGAACTAAGATTGCCCCCATTGTCACTGGCCTTGAGTCTTTCAATCTCGTGCGCTTGCTTTTCCGTCTTCTCCTTCAACCTGGCAAGTTCCTCGTGTAGTTCAGAGTTATTGTTGGAGACCCCATTGTCCCTTCGTAGCATCGCAACTTCGCGCTCCAATTGTTGGTTTTTGCGTTTCATAATCATCACTTCGTCTCGAGCCTTATTAAAATCAGAAGTTGAGGCAGGTTGTCCATTTTGACCGCCAGCTTGCTTCGATTCCTTGACTGCCTGTTGGGCATACTTCAGCTCTTCCCGCAGTCGACGAATCGTATCAGTATATTCAATCTGGGATTTTGCCATGACGTGCTTCATTTCTCTCAACTCCTCCTGGCAACCATTTAAGGCAAGGCGGAGATTCGATTCGACAGGAGCCGTCGACGCACCATTGCTCCGTGGGGCAGCACCACTTGTACTTTTGCGGGCAACGGACCGTCTTCCAGATGTTACTGCGGCGGGTTTAGCATCGTCATCGTCCAAGACAATCACATCTGGTTGGTGCATTTGGTGCACCTGCACCTGGTGCATCTGGTGCTGGCGCCACTGTTGCTGCTGATGCCGTTGCTGCAGTTCTCGCTGCTGTTGCAAAATGAGCTGTTGACGTTCGTAGATCGAATTATCGAATGCGCGCTTTTTAGCGCCAGGACGCGGTATCACTGGTGCAGGTGCTTGCTTGGGTGTTGGATAATGTTCGTCTGTAAATTTGAAGATGGTAGCCGTTCCAGGTATAATAAACATGTCTTTGGTAATCGCCGTCTTGATTTTTAATTTTCGACTTAGCCTCGTCATTTCGTGCTTCCAGGGAATGGGTTGGGGTCCAATTAGTGAAAAGTCAGAATCTTCGAGTCTATTGAAGGACTGCAATGTGTGGTTTCGATTGGGGTCCATCAAGGTTCGCACCTGACGCTCGACAACGTGCCCATATTCCACAAGAGTTTCACGCAGCAACGTCTTGTAGGAATTAGTTTCGCATCTCCTTTGAAACGTTTTCGAATGATACCCCCAAAAGCAGTGAGCACATGCTCCCGCCCAAGCCATCAAATTAGATCGATGAGTTTCTCCTCCACGCTGCTCCGTCCAAGCAATGCCCTGCTTGGTAGGCATCAACGGTAACTGAGCATCAACGTCGTCGATGATAATTGTCAGTCCTTGACAATAATCCACACCACTGGCTGCCAAATTCAAAATGGCACGAGCATCATCGTCGTGCTTGATTAATCGTCCAGATGCCCGGCTGTAGATGTACATTTGACACGCATCGCCACGTTCATCGTCGCCTACTCTTAGTGCCTCGAAACCACAATAAATGGAAAGAGGGTATCCTTCGTCAGCCCAGTTCATTTGTTTCATATCTTGAATCGGAATTTCTTTCGGCACGTTGACTCTAAATTTGGTCATTTCGACCAATCGGTGTTGCCAGTACGAGAAGATGATCTTTTCATTCTCCACATAAAATTCGAATCCCTGCGTAGGAATATTAATGTAGTACTTTGGCAGCAGCCTCTTCATTTCGTGCAAGAAGAGCGATGCTGGATTGTTGTTGTTGTGAGCTCTGCGACTCGTAACTTCGGCACCATCGCTGCCTTGTTGGTCGTGACTGTGAATCAGTTCGGCAATGATAACTTGAAAGACGTGATCGTTGGAATCCCATTGATCGTTCCACATTTCTTGGCATCGTTCCACGAGCAGGCCTATACCAGCATTCAAGCTGCCTTGTCCCAGAGCTCTTTGGACGCATTCGGCAATTTTAGGATTGAGTCCAACAATGGTATCGATGTGCCCCCGTAGTTCTTGTGCAATTTCTTGGGGTGTCTTTTCGTCTTCATCTTCAATGGTGAATTCAAAGCTCGGCAAGTTGACACCTTCCTTGGTCTGGAGGGATCGGGCAATCAATCCCAACGAGTAGGTATTGAAATTGCGGGTCAGAACAAAGTTGGTATCGCTGAGCGTGGCACATCCGTGCTTCAATCCGACCCCATTTTCTCCAATGGCATCCGTTTTGCGCTGTTCCTTTCCATCTCGCTTGGAACTGGCGTACACGACCAAAACTTCCTTGAGAGTTTTGATGGGACGAGCACTGTTGTTCAAAATGATCATTCCGTTGGGCGGGAGACGTTTCATGACGACACGACCATCAAAATTGGGCGCCAATGTTGCGTCCAAACAATTGTCCAATAGGTCCAAACAGGCATAACGGGGTTGATCGAACACCCGCGTCCACGACGTCCACATGCCAAATCCATCAACAGCCGTGACGTCGCTCATAACGTAGTTAGAAGATTGATTGAAATAATTGTCATTGTTGTCATAATTGATAGATTGCTGCGTTGCTGATTGACTCATGACGGGAGTTGGAGGAACCGTTGTGGCTGTGGCATCCGGTATTGGTCGTTGGTGTTGCTGGTTGTCGTTTTGGAAAAAGTTGGTCAACTCGTCGTCGAGATTATCGTCGATGACGCCCGTGTAGCTGTTGTTACTCGACATGATTGGTCTTCTTGATAAGAGTGAACGTTGGTACTGCAGTACTAACTCTAATGATGTGTAGTGACAGCTTCTCAACAGTCTTCGATCCAAAATCACAGAGAGTTAGAGACACAAACACGTGGGATCGATGGGGGGGGATGAAAATTCAAAAAATGAAATTGAGAATGTATGTGTGGTGTGTGGTGTGTGGTCTAACTGCTGCTCTCTGGGTACAGTTAGCTGTCTTTTTAGGAAACCCAATATAAAATGGAGAGGGACAGACTTACTATTAGCTGTTACTAGCTAGTAGTACTAGATAGATAGCTATTCCGAGTGCAGAGTTATGATAGAGGACACGAAAACAATAGTCTAGTATTGGTAGAATAGTTTTCTTTGTTGTTTATGTTCATTATTTAGATGATGATAGAAAAAAGGTTTGTTCACCAAACTGGTGCAAGGACAGACGATCCAATGACGGTACTTGTTATTAGAGCTCCATCATACATGATGGAATGGATTCTATTTTTCTGCTGTAATTTACTCAGTATTTGTTTTGTGGTGATGCTACCTGTACCTGTACCAACCACTTCTCACCAAAACAAACAATCGCCACCAATCCCACACATCTGTATATACTTGAAGAATGGATTCGCTACTCGATACATCCAACCTATCACTAACTTTTGTCTGTCTGGCTATTTCCGTTCTGGTCAGCTTTTGCTGGTTTTACAACTTCAGCACCAACAGCAACAGCAGCAATAGCAGCAATAGCAATAGCATTCCCAATGCCACGGGTGCTGTACCTCTTTTGGGACATGCTCTGCAGTACAAAAGGGACCCTACAGGTTTCATTCGACAGCAGGAACGCAACACAAATTCCAAATTATTTCGAGTCAACATGGCAGGACGCAAAATGATTATTGTTGGGAGCGATCCTCAACTGCTTCAACAGTTAGCCAGCATGCCAGAACGTTGGTTAAGTTCAAGACGCGCCGTGGCCGATATGGGATTCGAATATGTACTGGGTCGTCTGAATGTGTACGAAGGTACCGATTGGCACAAGAAAATTTTAAAAAATTATGTCGCCGGAACCAGCAACAACAACCTGGCCTCCAGACTTCCCAATCTTTACGCAGCACTGCAGCTTGCTATGACTACGGAAATTCGGAAACAAAAAGAACAACAGCAGCATCCAACCACCGCTTCAACAGAAGGCGACGAGCAAGTGGAAATTCCAGATTTATTTTCCTTTTCAAGACGCATCGCTTTGCGAGCTACGCTGGATGAGTTTGTTAGTCCCCGATTGTTGCAACAAGATTCCAAATTGTTAGAGGACTTGATGATATTTCAAGACAAACTCGAAGATGCTATTGCACAAAGTGCTGTTCTACCGCGATGGTTAGCACTGATATTCTTTTTACGGCCTGTCCAATCCTTACGAGAAGGATTGCAACGACGCATTGCTAAGATTTTGCCCATTATTATGAAGGAGGATAACAGCAACAACAAAGTGGGTCCTTGGTTGCAAGATTATCAGACCCAGCAAACAGCATCTGCTATTGCTGCGGAACATTTGATTGGACTCATTTTTGCAGCCCACAAAAACCCTAGTATCGGTGCGGCACAGTGTTTGTGTTTTTTACGCCAAGAACTGACCAAGGAACAACAGCAGAATGCTCTACGAGAAGCCCAAAAGCTTTGTGATATGTTTGAAGCAGTCACTACCAACATCAGTGAGAACGATATTGACAGCAGTCAACAGTTGTTGAAAGAACTTTTGGAGGCAAAAACGTTGCGAACCTGTGTCTTGGAAACCAATCGACTTGTGGCTCATACACTGGGAGCGCTTCGATGTGCTGTCAGGAACATTCCAGTCGAAATATCTCCAAAGCAGCAGCAACAACAACGGCAGTCACCGAGAAAAATGGTGATTCACGCTGGCGAAGCCGTCTCGTTTGCGCATCATACCATGCACATGGAATCATCTTTATGGGGTCAGGATGCATCCACATTTCTATTGGATCGACCAGAATGGACATCTTCCAACGACAAGGAAGGCAAGAACCAAGTTGATATTGGTGTCCCTATTGATCAATACAAATATACAACCTTTTCGAATGGGGTTCACAAATGCCCTGGTGAACGAGTGGCCTTGGCCATGATGGAAATTGTATTGGCCTTATTTGTCCAACGACAGGCCCAATTTGTTGGAGAAGTGACACCACTCTCGTTCGAACGTGCCACGCTGGCACAACGCGAAGGGCCGTGCAAGATTCGTTTGACGGCTCAATGAGCCTACAGAACAATCAAAGCGAGAGCGAAAACCGGTGATTTGAAGTAATTCTACGCAATTGGTTGGAGAACAGCGATCATATATCAAATTTTGAAAAACATATTTTTCAAAAACGAGTTCCTCGTCTGCCGAAAGTGCGTGCGAACGCGAGTACGTTCATGGTATTGTTAAAATGTACGAATGCTTTGTACAGGATGATGGCGTTTACGTTGACACGTGGCTTGCCTGGGACATCGACGATGGTTCAGGCACTTCCTCGCCGTAGGTAGCCTCCCAGAAAAGAGTTTCGGTTGCTGTCAATTAAAGGTTTCTTTTGATATTTTTGCGGCTTTTCCTTCGCTATCGTCTCCACAGCGAAGTGATGAAGTATTTGCTTTTCAGAAAAACCACCATGGTGAAAATACCCCTACGCCTAGTCGGAGTCGGAGACAGAACAAGGACTCATACTTGCTTGTGGCTTGGCTTTACACTGCTTTCTGGCATCACAAGATAGATCAACAAACTTAGGGCAGCGGCATCCGGCGTTTATACAATTGTTGCGCGGGTAAATCAATACAGTACGGAGTGAATGGATTAATGATGGGAATCATCGCGATGGGAATCATGACAACGGGCATCAAGTGCGACCAATAAAATGGACCTAATAAGCGCTCGTCTACGGCATATCTTTATCCCTAAACATGCGTTGACAGGGGTCTTCGTGGTGTCAACAGAAGTTAAGTAGGAGTAATAAAATAGCTAGCTAGTAGACTACTAGCTAGTAGTACTAATAATCATCGGCTGTTTCTCTTGCTACTCTACTACTCCGAGTATTATTTAAAAAATATGATTTGAGCAACTGCAATAACGATGGAACAAAGCAAAGATACTAACGAAAATACTTACAGCAAGAACAGTATTGATGCTAGTCTGCGCATGAGCCTAGATGACGTGGATATCAACTTTCAGGATGTTTTGGGGAACGGATCTTTTTGCCGTGTTTTTCGCGTCAAACTCAAACACAAAGACGGATGTGATTATTATGCCTTGAAACGTCTTCGAGTGTCCCATCACAACAATGTCGTTGCTCGTCATCATTTACAACAAGAATCCGCATTGTTGAGCCTACTCACAGGGCATTCCCATATCGTGCATCTCCAAGGATATTGTCTGGAAGCCCAGCACGGGTCTCCTTTTATTGTGACAGAATTGCTAACAGAACTGTTGGAAACGCGGGTGAAAGAATGGCAAAAGGGAGAGAATCACGATTATTTACCGTGGAACCATCATCCAGTACCCAGCAATACCGAAGTAATTACACGATTGCAAGATATATGTATGGGCGTGGCACGTGGTATTGCCTATTTGCATTCCAAACACATTCTGTTTCGTGATATCAAACCCGACAATGTTGGATTTGATGGTAAAGGGAGGGTCAAATTGTTTGATTTCGGATTGGCGGTCCGGCTCGAACCACCCCAGTTTTTGTGCAAGGAACGGGCCGGGACCGTACGGTACCTGGCGCCCGAGGTGGCGGCACGACAAGCCTTTTCCTATCCGGCAGATGTGTACTCGTTTTCTATTTTTCTGTGGCAAATTTTGACGAGTCGTTTGCCTTTTCGAAGAGAATTGGGCGGTAGTGACGAAATTCCCGTCGATATTGATGATCTGCATTTTTTACCACCAAACAAACGACCATCCTTAAAGTTTGTCGAGTCAGAATCCCTCCAAACGTTGTTGGCAAAAATGTGGAATGAGAATCCTGAAGAACGCCCAACGTTTGATGAAATTATTGAGAGATTGGAGTTGGTTGTCAAGGAGCTGACCCCAAAGTTAAGGGTACGGGTAGAACCGCCCATTGACTGCTGGTGGAGTGCCTGAGAGATTAATAAAGTTTTTTTTTCGCAGACAAAGACTGTTTTCTGAGAACAAACATCGGTTTTAGAGCAAACTCCGTGGGTAACACTGAATTGAGCTACTTGTCACAATAGCATACTACTAGTACGGCTTGGTCTATATGCACACTTTTATTCATTTGAAGTTGCATTATACTCTTAGTAATTTGGAGCCGAACGTAAATGACTTGTTGTCGGTCGATTTCATCGTGAAGGTGCAGCTTGAACTGGCCGAATGTTCAACGTATCTACGTTATTGCAACTCCTTTTTATTAGCGAATAATATGCGAAATTCTGCTTGTCGAAAGTTCTGAACTTTCTAGCATTTCGTCTTACCAGGTTTGTAATCGTCCTCCAGTGTCATGGCGTTGGTTAATTAAAGGATATCAATCCTTAACCAGTGGGCCATGGACACCTAGGAACCATGCTAAGTAAGAGTTATCTAGACTATCCTCCGTTTTG
>Ga0100392_1003025_pt1 | contig 15491 bp, 10 predicted proteins | sample CryGeymeta201516_FD_81548 | JGI IMG/M metagenome (GOLD analysis project Ga0100392, IMG submission 81548) | Groundwater microbial communities from Crystal Geyser aquifers in Utah, USA - Crystal Geyser metaG 2015-16 | ecosystem: Environmental > Aquatic > Deep subsurface > Groundwater | place: USA... | reverse complement strand
TTCCTATTTAATCAGTGCCGGTCTCTTTTTTCAGCTCGGTGTTTAGGCAAACTATCTCATTTTTGACCAATACATAAGACTCTCTGTGGGACTGGAGTAGGTCCATTAGCACGGTGGTCCTGTGTGTGGAACCCTACTTAGGAAATGGATAATATACTGGGGCAAAATTTGATGGTATAGGTAACCCTACTGTTTTACTATAGGGTTTTCCTACCATTACCTCCAAAATACGACCTTGGTCTCATTTTACCTATAATGTACTAGTAGCTTGCTAGAGTAGTCTAGCTAGTAGATCACGACAGGCGCTCCCCCTTCGTTTTCAACTCCGAGTGGGCCCAGTAAAAACGCGACCGCTAATGCTCAACAACCATTATGACATGCGTGATTGAAAGCTCCTGTCATTTTATTGCCTACTGGTACTCCTTTCTGGTTACTGGTACTAAAATCGTCAAGATCAGCACTTCATTTAAGGAAGTGCAGTCCTGAAAAATTTTACCGGGCTGGTAGCCTGAAAATACGATCGATTACAAGCGAGAAAGGATCCTATGTTAGTATGAGCTGCACCCATTCCAAGTTAAAACGCGTATCATATCCAGTGGCTCTAATTGCATTCGACTATGATGTTTTGTGTACTTCCAAGAGTGAATCACAATGTTTTGGTCGAGAAATAAACATGAAAAAAGACAGAGCTCAAATTTTTGGCTCTTGAACCGTTGACCTGATCCCCGCCGACTCTCTCTACCTCTAAAAGTGTACCTACTGCCAAGCCAACAAACAAAACCTCTTCAGTACGGTAATACTAATAACTTACAAAGAGTCACTGAAGTTTACTTCTTTATCCAATACATCCAGCAGCAGCCTATTTATTCAGTCTTAAGGAAAGACTATACAGTGCATCCTGCATATCCTTCGCCCTTCGCCTGCCCAATCCATCAATAGAAACGCGCAATCAAATTGACACAATGAAGAGCTCCCTTGCCTCCAGCCTTTTTTTGGCCCTGCAGTTGTGCTCCATCAGGTCGGTATTCGCCGATCCGCGGGAGCCAGATCATGTCCGAGATAGTCCGCAGGATGACCATCAAGATGTCACGGATCCTGGCGCAACCGATCTTCACCAACAGTTCCGTTCGTTCAAGCTCCGCAACTTGCTGCCGCGCGTGGACTTTAACAACAATGATAATAGTAACATGGATCCAGAACGCGAGAACCGTGCCTTGCAGGGTATCCCAACAGCTGCCGAAGCAGCAGCTCTCACCTGGCTTAACGGGAACCCCCAGGTTGCTAGCTTTTCTGAAGAACGGCGCCAGCAGCTGCTAAGCATGGCCACCTTTTACTTTGCCTCTTTGGGAGATACCTGGGCGAATAACACGGATTGGCTATCGTACACTGTCAATGAATGTTCTTGGTTCAATCAAGCGGGAGATGCCTCGGAGGTTTGCGACGAAAATGGGTTCCTGATTGAACTAGATCTAGAAGAAAATCTTGTGGGAGGCAGCATCCCCGAGGCCATGTACGAGCTCAGAAACCTCACCTCGTTGGACCTGGAAGACAATATGATTGGCGGTCGTCTCAGTCCTAACATTCGAAACTGGAACGAAATGATCAAGTTTCAAATCAACAAGAATCAGATTGAATTTCGCATCCCCCAAGAAATGATCTCATGGCGAAATGTGGAGGAGATTGATATGAGCGAAAACCGGCTTACAGGGACGATCCCGGATCTCTTTGGACAGCGTTTTCAAACTTTGGAAATCTTTAACTTGTACTGGAATGCAGAGTTGACTGGAACGGTTCCTCTCTTATTGTGGCAGTGGCCCAGCATTCGAGAACTCATTCTGGAATTCAACTATTTTACCGGAACTATTCCCACGGAGATTGGAGTATCAAAAACTTTGGAAGTACTGAGTAAGTACTATGCTTGTTCAACGCGTTCTTTTCTAGTTTCGCGCTAGCTGCTGTACTTTACAACTTTGCGTGGTTTTTATGTACGTCTTCGAGCTGAACACAATCTAACTTTCCCTGCTTCCTTGCCTTGCGTCGTTTACCTCATTTTTGGTGTGTGTCCCTCCTCAACACAACTACTTGTCACAATAGATCTAGAGGATAACTTATTCAACGGCACCTTGCCAGATGAGCTTGGTAATGTAACGACTTTGATTGAACTCAATCTTGAAGACAATTTCTTCAACGGTACCATTCCACAAACCTGGGACAACCTGACGGACCTAGTTGAGATCGATCTGTCAGAGAATCTCTTGACGGGAACAGTTCCTTTGTACTGGTGGAACATGACAAACCTTCGCAAGTTTCGCGTTTCCGACATGGCACTCACAGGGCCACTCCCTACCGACATTGGTTTTGCTACGGACTTGAATGATCTTGCTCTTGGAGGGACAGATTTGACAGGCACTATTGTTGCCGAGCTTGAAAATGTCACCCAGTTGGCCAAGCTGGATTTAGGCCGGATGCGTGCACTCCAAGGTACCATTCCGCTATTTATCTGGAACATGACGGAACTTGAATCCCTCCAGATTGGAGGGCCAGGTATCAATGGAACTATTCCCACTGAAATCGCATTTGCTTCCACCTTGGAAGAACTTACTCTGTCAGAATCAAGCATAACAGGAACGCTACCCTTGGAAATCGCTAACTTGACCAATATTGATGCTCTCAATATCAGTCACAACCTGTTGACTGGGACTATCCCCTCGGAGATTTGGTCTATGCCAAATCTTACAAACCTGGATCTGTCGAACCCACTTATGCAGGGTACTCTTCCAACATTCATTGGATTAGCTTCCGATTTGGAATTGCTTCGCATATCCGGAACTAATGTGACTGGAACACTTCCCCTATCAATCAGCCTGCTTGAAAGTCTGGAAATGCTTGATTTGTCCAACAATAATTTTGCTGGCACTCTACCTGTCTCATTCGGCAGGATGACTGCTTTGAAGGAGTTGTCACTTGAGTCAAATGGCTTTACCGGATCTTTGCCAACCCAGCTTGCTAGCCTGGAAAGTCTCGAACTGTTGAAACTCTCCAACACAGCAATGGTTGGTCCTCTTCCAGAAGAATTGTGCAACATTACAGATATTGTCATTGAAATTACCTGCAACGAGACTGACCCTCGAAGTGGCCTTTGTGGAGAAGGTTTTGGGGTATGCGCAGCAGTTACCAATTGTAGTTGTGACGGTTTAGACAAAAATCCCGGTGGTTCCGAATTTCCAAGCAGTGCCCCATCCGTGACACCGGGAACACCAACCAATTTGCCAACGAGTACTACTACTAGTACTCGTCCCACTTTCGCGCCTACCCTGCGTGTGACACCCAGACCAACTGGGCGACCGACTGCACGACCGACTGCGCAACCGACTGCACAACCGACTGCACGACCAACTGCACCACCAACTGCACGACCGACTGCACCACCGACTCCACGACCGACTGCACAGCCCACTCCCCAGCCTACGGCACGACCGACTAGGTAAGCGAATTCTTGTGTTGCCGAATGGATGTTTTGGTGTTTTCGATTTTTCTTGCAATGAGACCTTCTAACCGATCACGATCTTCTTTCTTCACCCACTAGCCCACCCACAAAATCCCCAACAATGAATCCGACGCCACAACCTTCGCCCGCTCCATCAAGGGCTCCAACTCCCCGACCCTCTTCGCAGCCATCTCCAAAACCTTCAAACGCGCCTACCACTACGAAGCCGACAGTACCGACAGGAACCGGTGCCCCGAGCCAGCGCCCAAGCCAGCAACCAAGTCAGCAGCCAAGCCAGCAGCCCAGTCTGAGTAGCGCGCCCAGTCTGAGTAGCGTGCCCAGTCTGAGTAGCGTGCCTAGCAAGATGCCAAGTTCGGAACCCAGCATGCAGCCCTCTGTGAGTAACGCGCCCAGTTTGAGCAAGCAACCTAGTATCATGCCCTCCAGGAGTCAAGAGCCGAGTTCGGGTCCTAGCGAACAGCCGAGTTTGGCCCCTAGTCTCTCTAGTAATCCTTCGGGTGCCCCCTCTCTCTCGAATGCTCCCTCTGCAAAAACCAATTCCAACTCATTAACTACATCATTGACTGAGTATGTGAGTGCGCCTGTTTTGGGGGAAGGCATATTTAGCAGTGCCCCATCGGACGGACTGTCTCAGTTTGCAAGCGAGTTGCCATCGAGTGTCCCTTTGGAAGAAGTGTCTCTTTCCGACGTGTTAACAGATTCCCCAACTGAAGTCGACGGGGAAGCCTCTCTAGCTCCATCATTTGCTTCTTCTAGTGCTTCACCAGCAGACGATCAACCCGATGACACAGAAGACCCGCCGAATGGCTCCGTTCCTAGCAAGAGTCCAGCTCCGTCGACCACTTCAGCGCCTACAATTAGTGCAGCTCCTATTACAAGCAAGCCAACGAAAAAACCTATCAGTTCGGATACGAGCAAACCTACTGATTCTCCCACCAAGAGTGCGTCCCCTACGATGTCCCCTACCAAGAGTGCCTCCCCTACGCTGTCCCCTACCAAGAGTGTGTCGCCTACGCTGTCTCCCACCAAGAGCGCGTCACCTAGCAGAAGTGCCGCTCCAAGTACCAGTGCAGCTCCGACCACCAGTGATGCTCCAAGTATCAGCGCAGCTCCCACCCGGACTCCCACAACAGACAAACCGTCAAGTGCCCCCAGTGCAGTTGCTTCTGAAGAACCCACAAAGTCTCCAACTGCCGAACCAAGCAAAATACCAACTACTACTCCCGTTACAGGCAAGCCGACACTTGCTCCCATCACAGGCGAGCCAACATTTGTCCCCGTGACAGTTAAGCCCAGCGGCAAGCCAACACCTGTCCCCAGCGGCAAGCCAACACCTGTCCCCAGCAGTAAACCAACAACTGTCCCCAGCGGCAAGCCAACAATTGTCCCAACTGGCGAGCCAACACTTCTTCCAACGAGCAAGCCCACTGATTCCACAACAACAGTCGATGATGCGGCCGCAACAAGAAAAAAGGAGACAGGTTCGTTCCAACGGTGGCGAAGGCAATAGGCAGCGGTAGCAGGCGAATTATTAAATAATACAGTCTCGTCATTCGTTGGGAAGGGAACGCTGTATCAGAGCACGTCGATTTAGCAAGTAAAGAGCAAAGAGAGACAAGATGCTATTTTTGTTTCTGTGATCTTTGTTGTTCTCGTATTCGGAATTCTAGAGTACACGTATAAATATGATTATAATAGTTGAGACTACTTGAAACTACTGCTCATGCAAGAAACCACACAAAAAAAAATAATGGCCATCCGGCCCGACTACTTGCTAGCTAGCTAGCCACCTACTCCGGAGTTGCAGTTATTTGAGACACTAAAATATACTGCTGTCCGTGCTACTCCCTAGTACTATCGATATCCTACCCAACTCCTACCTACCAGAACCGGAGACTTCTAGCTAGGTGACGCAACAAATTTGATTTTGTTTAGTCACCACTCGTACGTACTGTGGCATGTTTGAAAACTGCGACTCGCATCGTTGCTCCCAACACCTACAAAAGAAAGGTAATCAAATAATTAGATCGTGCAACAAAGGTTGACGACGACAGCCACTAAAAAAGGGCCTAGCCTTTATCCTAAATAATAATCAATTCCCTTACCAGCCAACATTCATTTTATCTTGAATCCACTTTCTATTCCGTGTATTTTCCTCTCTAGTACCGAGGAGCGAGCTCCTGATAGAGTACCGTAGTAGTACAGCACACAGCACTACTAGCTAGGAACCAAATCTACCAAAAACTAGAAAATTACTGTACTCGTTAGAAGGTAGAAGTACAGTAACCGATGAACTCACTCGTCACGAACGACTTGCCAATTCGTTAAAAATTCCAAGATTTTCGCAATGCAACGAACTTTTGTCCTCTCTGAATTACGCATTGCCGTTACTGGTGCGTCGGTAGATTATGTCGGCTCTGTAACGGTACACGAAGAATTGTGCGATGCCCTCGGCTTGCTGGATCGCCAAATGGTTCACATTCGTAATGAGCGTACCGGGGTCGACTTGTGGACCTATGTCATTAGAGGATTGCATTGTCCCCAACAGTGTCCTCACGGTACTCTGTGTTTGAATGGTGCAGCGGCACATCTGGTGCGCGTCGGGGACATTGTATCCTTGACAGCAAGAGGATTATCTCATGAAAGAATAGAACCGAGACGATGGGATGCTGCTCAAAATGGTGTCACCAATGTCATTTTGCGTATGGGAGGATCTCCCATACCAAGCTGGTGCAAAGACGTGGTATTGGAATATGCGTGTGGCAAAGTACACCGCCCAAGGATTACCGACGTGTTGTCCACCACCAGCACACCAAAAAACCAGAAAGGAGAAACATCCATGCTACCAGCATTAGTATTGGATCAGGCGTGGGCGGAAAAAGGGAATATTTTTGAGGGCGAAGCGATTCATTTGGTCAATGTCACCAATGGACAACGTGATATCGTTACGGTCCAATATGCTCCTGCCGGCAGCCAACAATGTGCTATTCACAACATTGGCAATATATCAAATATATCAAAAAATATGAATGTCGATAATAAATATCCCATTCGACCTGGCTACAAGGTGGGGGATGTCGTGATTGCCATGAATTATGCATTTATTTCCCGAGGTGCTATCATCACTGGGAAGGCTCCGCCCATGAATATTTGCTTTCCCTTTGAGAAGCCGAATCACATGACTCCTGTCACACATGAACATCATCATTTCAATATGGTTGCAACCCCAACAGATACAAAGAAGGAGCAACAAGATGACATTATAAACGAGTTTGACTTGCATGCCTTGTGGAAACGCTCTAAGAATCAAGAACATGTACACGCACACATAGAGCAACCAAAACATCAAGGACAGCAGCAGCCGACACCATCACAAGTGCCCCCTGCTGTGGCAGTGTAGAGGATTGAGATTTTGTTCATGGATCAACAGGTCCGCATAAATGCTAGCAAAGGATATACTATAGACTAAAAAGACAAATAATGTAGACGAGAAGTATTGAAACGCTCTCTGAAAATTGCTGAGATTCCAGTACAAGTTGGGCCTGCAGAGGAATGAGGAGGGCATCCCAACTCATTAAGCAGCAGCATTCTTTTTTCTTTCGGCTGGATGAAACTATTTTTGATTCGTCATAAAACTGAGTCTCGCCTAGTAGTAGCTGCAGCATGCGATACAGCAATGGTTTGGTCAATGGGAATGGTTACTTTGTAGGCTGGAAAGATCTGCTTACTATTATCAGAGATTTGTGCTACAATGCCAAACAATTGATGCCAGTAGGCAACTTTTAAATTGTTGTGCTGCCGAAGTAACTAACCAAGCTATATCAAACACCATTGATGCCCAGGACTGGCTGCTGAATTGGCGCTTCTGTTCTCCGGGCTTGCAAGGGAGGGATTTGGGGGCAGCCAATTCTAGCTAGCCGTTCGCAAATTTAGTTTGATTCTAGCAACGGGGTAACGTAATGAGTGAGAGAGCTGTTCGGCTATTACTCGGAGTACCAGTACTACAACTCCTGTTCTTGACTTCTTAAAATAGCTAGTACAGTAGTAGAGAGACATCAACATGCTGTGAGCTGTTTTCTGCTCACTCAACACCAACACTCCGTGGAAGAATCCGGCGCACTTTGAGATGCGCCACAATTTTTAACTCCAGGACAGTATGCGTCTTTCAATTACATCCTTGTTGACCTACTACTGGCGGCTGGCGTGACATCGATTTTTTTAGCCAATTCAAAAAGCAAAAAGGAGGGAGTGCCTCAAAATCAAACAACAGAGGGGATCGAAATCATTTTTCCTCACAAGTTTCTCTAAATCAACAGCATAACTTAATCAATCAACGTCTACCATGTCGTACAAGGAAGGAATTATCGAAGCCATTACCACTTTGAAGGATCGCACCGGTTCTTCCATGATCTCCGTCAAGAAGTTCATGCAGGACAAGCTTCCTAAGGATAAGAAGTGGCAGAATGCCGTCTTTTTGAAGGCTTTGAAGTCGGGTGTAACTTCTGGTGAATTTGTCCAAAACAAGAACTCGTACAAGCTTAGTGCCGACTTCAAGAAGAAGGCTGCCAGCAAGGCCAAGGCTGCCGCCAAACCTGCTGCTAAGAAGGCTGCCCCCAAGAAGGCCGCTGCCCCCAAGAAGAAAACGGCGGCCAAAAAGGCACCCGCCAAGAAGGCATCTTCTGTCAAGAAGACGGTCACCAAGAAGACCACGACAACCAAGAAGGCACCCGCCAAGAAGGAATCTGCCAAGAAGACGGTCACAAAGAAGACCACGACGACCAAAAAAGAACCCGCCAAGAAGAAAACGGTTACCAAGAAAGCCCCTACTAAGAAGGCTACCGAGACCACCGCCAAGAAGTCTACCGAGGCCAAGAAGTCTACCGAGGCCAAGAAGTCTGCCGAGGCCAAGAAGTCTGCCGAGGCCAAGACGGCTACCGAGGCCAAGAAGTAAGCACTTGGCTAGTTCACTCAATAGTAACTGTTTCTTTTCAGAGACACAACAGGATTTTTTCAAATCCACCCATCATCAAAGTCACCTTGCGAATAATTCTGCCGGCGAACTTTCTTACCTGTTAGGGCGTCGTTTGATGTCTAAAAATTCCTCTCTGTGCATATTTCCAGTGTAAGTACGCTTTGTTTGTTTGAATCGTTTAGAGGAAAAGGGCAGAACAATGTTCTTAGATATTGGAAATGTTTGACATATCATGCCCTCATCAACCTAGTAGAAGTCCAAGTTGTTAGAAATTATATAGCATTGAATCAAGCGATCCTTGATGTAAACGAGTAGTTATGTGCTGCTGTACTGTTGATGAGTACGTACGTTCACGGGAGCGGGCACTGATTTGCATTTCGAGCTCCCATGATCACGGCGCCAGAAACATCGAGGAACTCAAACTCAGCAGCCCCCATTTATCTTTTGTTCCCCGTGGGTGCATCAAAGTAGGGTACCTACAGCTTTGCTACGTTGAAGTTATAACACTCGGAGGACGACTTGTCGTACAACAAGTTTGACAAGGAAAGAGAGAGACGCAACGCTTGTTGGGTTCCTGTAGCTGTTGTTACTGGCAGGCAAGGAACATTTCATTGTTCCATACTTACTGTAGTTTTTAAATTCACGTTCCTGCTTAATCTCCTGCAATTTTTGACTGATCGAAACAGCGTGCCGATCAATGTGAAATACTATTTTCATGGCGAACTATCCGTGTGTTAAGGTACATCACGTCAAGATAGGCAGATAGAAAGAGAGACACACACAAGCAAAAAGCAATTCGGAGAACAAAGCACTATTCCCCAGCGTAAATGGGAGGAGGATACGGTCACGGTTGCCGTCGATGGAGTGGATTACAGAGAATAATCCTGTTGTATGCGGCAAGAGTTCCTCTCTCAGCAAGTGGCGTGGCACCGAAAATTAGATAACAAGTCATAGGACCAAGAGTAGCCACAACGCGCCAGATTACGAGAACGCCAGGTGCATATATTGAAAAATGTCATAAGAGCAAGCCACAATTCTGCGGCAGTATCAACGGTGAAAATTGCGGGTTGTCGCAAGAAATGTAATCACCAATCTTTGCTGCAAGGAATCCGAGTTGGCCGATCATTGCAAAAAAATAAGATGGCACATCGAAAAAGATAATTGAGATAGAGGTTACCAAACAATGTGCTCTCCATTCAACAACTAGAGGAAGATAAGCTGCTTTGGAAATCACCAACTACAACAGCTAGAGCATCAGCAACGAAAGCTTGCGTATCAACGAGGACCGCTAGCTAGCGAAAGCCAAGATCCTTACAAAAGTGACAGCAGGCAAAGTTGGACGAACGAGGAAATTTGGAGCTAGCCAAGCTCGGTAACGAATGTCAGCAGGTAAAGTTGAAAGGAACCCAAAGATTCGTCATGAATACGTATGAGTAATTGCAACTTTGCAACAACCAAAATTGTGGTGTTATACACATTGCAGGGGCAAAAGCTAGATGCGCAAACAACAGCAATCGAAGTTATGACTTGATGCAATTTTGAAGAGACGACAGCTCACAGATTCCGAGCTCGATACGGAATGTCGGCAAGAAAAAATGTGAAGACGGAAAAGCTCCGCACTAAACGACAGCGTCAAATAATGAAGAATGGAAAAGGAACGTCGCGTGAGTGAAGCTGGCGATGGAATGCTGCTGTACTAGTACGTTCCAGGCGGAGGAGAGAAAAGGGAAAGGTGAAACGTCGTGGAGCCAATGTCGGTGTAAATGGTTAGGGTAGGGATAACCAGTAAACAGACTCCTCTTTTACTCATGATTCAACCAGGGCGCGGGCCATTTATTTGACGACGAGGAGAGCCTGCCACGCCGCGAGCCATCCTGGCTTACTACGAGTCCATTACATTCTGCCTCGCTCCGCTCCCTCTTCCTTTTTCTTCTTTTCATACGAAAAACACTCTCTGTAAGATTTTCAGTTCTACTGGTCTACTCGGAGTTCACAATAGTAACAACCACGACGAAAAACATTTTTAACCATGGCCCGTACTAAGCAAACTGCCCGTAAATCTACCGGAGGCAAAGCTCCTCGTAAGCAACTTGCTACCAAGGCTGCCCGCAAGTCGGCACCTGCCACTGGTGGTGTCAAGAAGCCTCACCGGTACCGACCTGGAACGGTTGCTCTGCGTGAAATCCGTCGGTACCAGAAGAGTACCGACCTTTTAATTCGCAAGCTTCCCTTCCAGCGTTTGGTACGAGAAATCGCACAAGATTTCAAGAGCGACCTTCGGTTTCAAGGTTCTGCCGTCCTTGCCCTGCAGGAAGCTGCCGAGGCCTACCTTGTAGGGTTGTTCGAAGATACCAACTTGTGTGCCATTCACGCCAAGCGCGTCACCATCATGCCCAAGGATATTCAGCTTGCACGTCGTATCCGTGGTGAACGCTCTTAAGAGAGCGGATTTGATGGATCTATTTCCATGGATCATTAATCAAAATGCCGCATTATACTGTCGTCACGAACAACAAGTAAAAGATACAAAAACAAACAGGATTTTTTAAAATCCACCCACCTTCCAAAGTCCAAAGTCTCCCCCAAGTTCTTTTGAGCGCCGATCATGATATGATTAATTGTCTGTTTGCTCTGGTGTCGTGATATTCTCTAGAAACAAACGCACTACTTTGTCACTATAGAGACCCTAGCAGTCTACTCCTGAAGGTAGAGTACTGTGGTTGTTTATTGTACTGTAGTTGTTTATTATTATTACAGCATTTCATTTGCTGTACCAGGTATGATGTCTACTACCGTGTTCGTACAATAATGTACAAAAAGTGATCTGGATGACAAAGTGTTTGCCATAGATCTTCTACCGGTACTGACAGGGGTGGTACAATTCCTGCAACCCACCATCGACACGTGAATGGTGATCTCGGAACAATAACAACATTATCGTTATCATCATGCTTCATTTCCTTCTTGCTGCCATTGTCATCATCATTATCATCAGTATCATCATCATGATAAGATGATTGTTGTTGTTGTTGTTGTTGTTGTTCTTGTTGTTGTTGTTTATGAAATAGATCGGGTAACCATTCAAGTAGAAGCATGCCCAATGTTGTTTTTGTTGTGGTTGTTGCGATATCTCCATCCTTGTTGTTGTTGTTGTTGTTGTTTGCCGGACATGGTCGTTGAAGGGGTGGTTTGGAATCAACAAAGACTCGTATTGGTATCAGGTGCAATGATGACACTGTCGACAACGACGAAGACTTGTTTTTGTGGTTGTTGTTGTCATTATTGTTGTCACTATGAATAGCACTGCTGCTATTGTTATTGTTATTGTTATTGTTTTTTTTATTGCCACCATTGAAATGATTGGATAGGTAGTCGACATTGATTTGTTGGTACAATGCATAATTGGAATTCACCAGAGCATCCCATAACTGCGAATGCATTTGTTTGGACAAATTCATGGCTACTCTGGAGTGATTGTGCTCCATGAAGAGGGCCTGTTTCAATGAATTCTTGAAGGATCGTTGTATGCTGGTCCAGACGTGATTCTCTTCCAGCGGTAATAGTTGACTCGTCGGATATTGAGAAAAATGCAATCGCAATTTCCATGGAATGTTCTGTGTGGATTCGTTGGTACTACTACTACTACTGGTACTACTACTACTGCGTTTCATCATATCGTACAACACACCAGCAAACAGATGCCACCGCAACGGAAGTTGAGCTTCTTCATCTTCAATCCAACATACTGGAAAATTCCATTCGTCTGCATTCTGATTGTCATTGTCATTCATAATATTATCATCTTTTTGTTGTTGTTGTTGATGTTGGGTCGATGATGAACGCCGCGAACAATCTACGTTCGTATCGTCGTCGTTGTTGTTTTTGTCAGTGTTGTTATTATTATTATCATTGCTGTTCCGTGACATATTATCATCTGGTTCATTATTTCTACTTGAAACTCTCGTAGTATTATCTCTTCCAAATGAACCGGTGCTAGTTCTACTAGTAGTAGTGGTCCTTCTATTACTACTACTACTACTACTAGTAGTAGTAGTAGTAATAGTAATGGTTGCGGGAGCAAATTTGTGCAATCGTTGAATGGCAGATTTTAATTCCACATGTAAAAAACTTCCCCGATGAATCATGGCGTGGATGGGATGTGGCATCGTCGTTGTTCCTAGCGATGATGGTGCCAGTGTCAATACGACAGGAATGCTACCATTCCAGTTCAACGATCGGATCTGATCTTTTGTTGTCGATTGATGATCTATTAAAATAATAATAATAATGAAAACTTATAATAACAATAATAACAGTATTATGTATTATTAATAGTTGTGGTAATGTGTGTGTGTGTGTGAGTGGCTTTCTACTACGCTCAAGTGACTATGTTGTTTAATGTTGTGCTTTCCTACTACTGCTAGTAGTAAGTACTCGAGTGAATAATACAGTACTAGTAGTCTACTAGTAGTACTGCTGGTGTAGTACTAGTCGTACTAGCTAGTCTAGTAGTAGTACTCTAGTAGTACTAGTACTACTAGTAGTCTAGCTAGTACTAGACTAATGAATAAATTCCACTCTGCCTTTTGTTGTTTTCATAAATTTAATAATAATAAGAATACCTCGTACAGTAGTTGGTGTTTGGTGTCGTCCGTCTAAGAGTGCGCCCGGGTGTTTACCTACTTGTATTATTGGAATCTGAAACTGACTTGAAACCGTTATTATTACTACGTACCGTAGGTACTCCGGGTACCAGGTAGTACAGTACTTACTACAGGAGTAGTAGGCTACTCCTCTTGTAATAAATTGCATTGGCAATAATAAAAAATAAATGATCCTTGCTGTAAAAACAACGCAACGACTTTCCTCCTTCGAAAGTTGATACACTAGCTAGACTACTAGTACTTGTAGACTACCAGTAGTAGTACTAGTAGACTACCAGTATTACTATTAGACTACAAGAATGTGCCACACCAGATACACTCGTATTTAAAAGTAATTATAATATTATTAAGAAAAATCGATACTACCTGTAGCCAACCTGTCAGACAACAAAGTACCCCCCCACCCACCCTTAAATTAGGAAAGCAAACGACAGGCCCACATACTTGCATACCGACACATATTAGACCGTACTGGCCAAAACAAAATAATATGAAAAAGTTTTTTGGATTCAAAAGAAAGAAAAAGGACAAGAAGGAACATCTGTCTCCTCCCAGCAACGATGATGATAATAACGATCTTCATCACAGTGCATATCCTTCATCACCGTCAGGAGGGAGACAACTAATGGTTTCCGAAACATTATTAACGAGTCCAATGTACCAGTATGCGAAAAATGAATTTGCTCAAACTGTCGTTGCAGGAACGTCCAATGATGATGGACGAGGTGTATCGTATCCGACGTATGAACACACACCTAGTCGGTTGTTCGATAACACAACAACAACAGCAGCAACAACAGCAACAATAATAAACAATAGCAACAATAATGATAATGCAAGTTTGTTGGGAAATCCAGCTTTGAGTCAACAACACGAAAGTAGTAACAGCAGTTGGAGAGAAAACACAAGTCCAAGCAACAACAACAACAACAACAACAACAACAACAACAACAACAACAATGCACCAGTATTAGTACCATCATCATCATCATCCGTAGTCGTTAATAGCAGTAACAGCAGCAGTCATAATAACGCTGATCAAAACAACAATTATTATAATATGAGTGCACATCACACTGCGGGAGGAGGTAGACTTCCAATTCCAGGAACACCAGCTGCTCCAACGTATCATCCACAACCAGTACAACAACAACAACAACGACCAATAAGCAGTCGTTCACAACAACAACAACAACAACAACAACAACCATCATCATTCGTTACCAACAATACCAATGAAACTTCCTTGGAACAACAACAACAGCAGCAGCAGCAGCAGCAGCAGCAGCAGCAGCAGCAGCAGCAGCAGCAGCAGGGAGGAGTTAATCTTCATTCTTCCTATCAACCACCCCACAATGCTGAATTGTCGTCTCCCGTTCCACAAAACACCAACAATACCAATATTGTTGATCCAGATTATTTGGCAGCCTGTTCGGCCAGTAATGTCGGTCGATCAGGGTCTCTGCTATCTCAAACTTCCTCGCTGTATCCTTCCACGAACAACAACAACAACAACAACAACAACAACAATGCAAATGGTGAAGCCTACAACAACAAGAGTACGAACAACAACAAGAACAACAACGACAAGAACAACAATCCGTATCCTTTCGAGTATAACCACAACGGCAGCAGTAGCACCAATAACAACTTTGCGAATATAATGGTTACACCGGATGCTACCTACGAAGAAGAGTACGGTGATGCCTACATTGGTGGTCCCATCCGGTACGTGTATCCATCGGGATATCAGGGCATGAGACCCCGCAGTGGTCCGTGGAAATTGAGCATCATTGTTTGTGTCCTGTTCACGTGGCTGTCCGTGTTCATCGTGGGACACTGTTCCGATTACGTCGACAGCGAATATAGTCAGTATCAGAACGAAATTGATGACGATACACTGGTCATCGAAACACGGTGGTGCGGTAGTCGACTGCTGTACTTGATGTGGGCCGGGACCATGCTAACGACGGGATTAGCCGCGGCCTACTGTTCCATTATTGGTTACATCAAAGTACGTGACTTTGCTGTGGCCAATAGTCGCAGTCAACCACCCGGTATGCTGGGGAAAACCGACTTTTATGCTCAAATCGATGATGCCAGAGCACCATCATCATCACACCACCACCACCACCACCGACCACCACCACCACCATCATCAACATCAACATCTGGAGGACTTCAACAACATTCACATTATCTACGGAGTCATTATCATGTTCCCATTTATCAAGCAGATGGAAATCCTCAATTCTGGGGTGATCATATATATCGACCAACGCAAGCAGCTGTTGCTATTACAAGTCGATAGGGGCAGGTGGTAGACAAAGACGAGTCCCGTCGGCTC
>Ga0100392_1003017_pt1 | contig 15509 bp, 17 predicted proteins | sample CryGeymeta201516_FD_81548 | JGI IMG/M metagenome (GOLD analysis project Ga0100392, IMG submission 81548) | Groundwater microbial communities from Crystal Geyser aquifers in Utah, USA - Crystal Geyser metaG 2015-16 | ecosystem: Environmental > Aquatic > Deep subsurface > Groundwater | place: USA... | reverse complement strand
TGAACTTGAGCAGGAAAGGGGATATAGACCGCCATACTTCGTACAATACATAAAGGAGAGCAGCCGGCATGGCAACGGTATTGAAAGATTCATTGCAGACGATACAAACACACCGGGCCCTAAGCCCCCATTACACAGAACTTCTCGATATCCTGGAAGAAATCATGATCCTCCGCGAGGAATACCGCAGACGGATACAACGGGAGACATTCCCCGTCGATGAAAAGTTGATCCCGGCCAAGATGGCCGGGGGATTCCCCCTCGTCGATTTTTCTTCGGTCACCGGCGACCTTACCGAACCGCAGCAGTATTTTCTGGCCCTGCTGGAAATCGCGGAAAAGAGGGCGCCCGGCGAAACCGATAAAATAGCACAGAATATCATCGAGGGTAAAATCCGTTTCAACGACCTGATCTACGAATCCTTCAACCCGCTGCCCGAGGAAGAAGAGGCGGCGGACGACGAGGAGAATCCCTCCTTCGATCTTGTAGAGCTCTTCATCGAAGAGAGCCTGAGGCCGGCCCTGGAGATGGTTGCGACACGCTACGGCGCCGCCGCCACGAAGGCGGGCTGGAAGGAGGGTTACTGCCCCATCTGCGGTCGCGAACCCAAGATCGGCGAGATTCGGGGCAAGGCGGAAAACCGTTACCTTTTCTGCAATCAGTGCGGCTTCGAGTGGAGCTACCGGCCCATCAAATGCCCCTTCTGCGGCAACGAGGAGCAACAGAGCCTCGCCTACTTCACGATCGACGGGGATGAACGTTACCGCGTCGATGTCTGCAACGAGTGTAAGCGTTACATCAAGATGGTCGATTTCCGGGAGGCGAAACAAAAGGCGGATCTGGACGTGGAGGACATCGCCACGCTCCATCTGGATATGCTGGCCAACGACGAGGGCTATGACTGACGACCCCTTGAAGCCGGAGAAAATGGATGGACGACCGAAACATCGCGGCAATCATCCGCCTTCTGGAGCGGGAGCTGGAAAAAAATGAGCTCCCCATCGTTACGAAGCTGGCCCTGGAACACCGCGACCCCTTTGAGATCCTGATCTCCACGCTCCTCAGCCTCCGGACCAAGGATGAAGTGACGGCGACGGCAACAAAGCGGCTCTTCGCCCTCGCCTCCACGCCGGAAGAGATGGTTGAACTTGCCGAAGAGGAGATCCAAAAAGCGATCTACCCCGTGGGATTTTACCGGAACAAGGCCGAGACGATTCGCTATGTCTGCCGGGAGCTTATCGACCGTTTCCGGTCCCGCGTGCCGAACAGCATCGAAGAACTGCTGACCTTCCGGGGGGTCGGGCGAAAGACGGCCAACCTCGTTGTCGCCCTCGGGTTTAACGGGGCCGGTCTCTGCGTGGACACCCACGTGCACCGGATCTCCAACCGCATCGGCTACGTCCGGACGAAAACCCCCGACGAGACGGAACGCGCGCTGCGGGCAAAACTGCCTCCGGAACACTGGTCCCGCTACAACACGCTGCTCGTCGCCTTCGGGAGGAACACCTGCCGCCCCGTTTCTCCTCTCTGCAGCGGCTGCCCGGTGGCGGCATATTGCGATCGCGTCGGCGTAATCAAAAGCCGCTGACGGATCGATCCCCATTTCGCAGGCATCGATATCCCCGGGAAGATCATCCTTTTGCGTTGACACTTTTTTGTATGGTGGTACAATCGGGCCAACATGAACAACGCCCCTGTTCCGGCAGCGGGCATAAGAGAAAGGGGAACGTTTAAATGGCCATCAAAGTAGGAGTCAACGGCTTCGGAAGGATCGGGAGGAACATCATCCGGGCCGCGGAGGGCGATCCGTCCATCGAATGGATCGCGGTCAACGATATCGCGGATGCGAAAACCCTGGCCCATCTTTTCAAATATGATTCCGTGCACGGAATCTACAAAGGCGATGTCCAGGCCAAAGAACATTCCATCATGATCGACGGCAAGGAGATCCGCGTGTTTTCCGAAAGGGACCCGGCCAGGCTGATCTGGAAGGAGATGGGGGTCGATATCGTGATCGAATCGACGGGTCTTTTCACCTCACGGGACAAGGCGCATGTGCACATCTCCTCCGGCGGCGCCAAAAAGGTGCTGATTTCCGCCCCCGCCAAAGACGAGGACATCACGATCGTCATGGGGGTCAATGACTACCGGTATGATCCGCAAAAGCACCACATCATCTCTAACGCCTCCTGCACCACCAATTGTCTGGCGCCCGTCGCCAAGGTTCTGCATGAGAACTTCCGGGTCAAAAGAGGGCTGATGACCACCATCCATTCCTACACGAATGACCAGAGAATCCTGGATCTTGCGCATCAGGACCTTCGCCGGGCCAGGGCCGCCGCGATGTCCATGATCCCGACCACCACCGGGGCCGCAAAGGCCGTCGGCCTCGTGCTTCCGGAACTGAAGGGAAAGCTCAACGGATTCTCCATGAGGGTTCCGACACCGGACGTCTCGGTCGTGGATCTCGTCGCCGAAATCGAGAAAGATGCGACCGTCGAAGAGATCAACGCGGCCATGAAAGAGGCGGCCGAGGGTAAAATGAAGGGGATCCTCGCCTATTCGGATGAACCGCTGGTCTCGATCGATTATCTCGGCAACCCGCACTCCTCCATCGTGGACGGAAAATCGACCATGGTGATCGAGGGCAATCTGATCAAAGTCCTTGCATGGTACGACAACGAGTGGGGCTTCTCCCGCCGGATGATCGATCTGCTGAAGCTCGTAGCCAAAAGCCTCTGAGCGGGGGACGTCTTTGGTTTCCTAAGAGAGAAGTATTCGCAACTGTTTCAAAAAAAGAAAGGAGGATGGCGTATGAGTCAAGTGGAAGTTTTTGAGAACAGGCGACCGGTTCTCGGCGTCAACAGCCTGGGGCGAATAGGGAAGCTTACGCTCTGGCACCATATCGCCAGAAAATATTTTCAGGAAATCGTCGTCAATGTTGGCCGTGGGGTTGGCGCCGGACTTTCCGCCATCGCTCAAGTGATCGAAAAGGATGCGACCTATGGGACCATCCACCGGTTCCTGCGCGGCGTCAATGCGGAAAGGATGATCCGGATTGTGGATGAAAAGAAGGGCGCGCTCCTCATCGACGGCATCCCCGTGACCATTCTGCGGGAGGCGCGAAACCCCGCCGATATCGGCTGGCGGAACCACGGCGTCGATGTGGTGGTGGAATGCACCGGAAAATTTCAGGACCCGACCATTGCTCCGGATGACAAAAACGGCTCCCTTGCCGGACACCTTGCCGGCGGGGCAAGAGTCGTTATCAATTCCTCGGCATTCAAAATAAAAAACAAGGCATTGGCCATGCCGGACGATGCAGTCACACTGATCTACGGGATCAACCACACCGCATTCGACTACAAGAAACATCGGGTCGTTTCAGCGGCCTCCTGCACGACAACCGGCCTCGCGCACATGATCAAGCCGCTCCTCGAAAATCAGGCGACCAGCAAGATCCTCACCGCCTCGATGTCAACGGTTCATGCCGTCACAAACTCGCAGAGCATCCTCGATAAGACGCCGAAGGCCGGCGAAAAGGATTTGCGCAAGGGCAGAAGCACGCTGAACAACATCATCCTGACTTCCACCAATGCCGCCGAAGCGTTGAGTCAGGTGATTCCGGAGGTGAAAAATATCGGTTTTATGGCGGACTCGATCCGGGTGCCGACGAATACCGAATCCTTGATCATCTTGAATGCGACTTTTCAAACCCGCCCAAACAAAGACGGCGCCGATCCCCCCTTGAGCAGAGACAGGCTCAACGACATCTATAAAAAGGCGGCGAACGATCCCGAACATCTGGTGGTCTATTCGGAAGAGCAGAACGTATCGACCGATCTGATCGGAATGGATGCGGCCATTGTGATCGAAGGACAATTCAACCATACCCGGACCGCATTCATCGATGTGGACCTCTCCCATGTCCCCGATCTGCCGGAGGCGTTTCTCAAGACGTTATCGCAATCGGTCCTGCGGATCCCCGTGGTTCACGCCAAGATATTCGGCTGGTATGACAATGAATACGGCAGCTACACGAACAGGCTCGGCGATTTGACCGCATACATCCATCAAAGCCTGTTTCGTTGAGGATGATGGGGGCCCACCTTACCTCGCATCTTAAGCTGCTATGTGGGGTCTGACTTCCCGGTCAATGCTGGACGCCGATAAATCGCGCGCCGATTCAAGCTCGTAGCGTGTTTGAAGATTCATCCAAAATTGAGCAGAATTCCCGAAAAAACGAGACAGCCGCAGGGCGGTATCCGCGGTTATGCCGCGCTTTTCAAGCACGATCTCGTTGATCCGCCTTGCCGGCACGCGGATGCTTTCGGCCAGGCGGTACTGACTGATGCCCATCGGCTTCAAGAACTCTTCCAGTAAAATCTCTCCGGGATGCACCGGAGGAAAATCCCTCCCGTTCATACTCCCTCCTTAGTGATAATCAACGATTTCAACATCGTTTGCATTTCCATCTTGCCAGACAAAGCAGACGCGCCACTGCTCGTTGATGCGGATGCTGTGCTGCCCCCGTCTATCGCCTGACAGCGCCTCAAGCCGATTGCCGGGAGGTGTCCTTAAATCTTCCAGATCCCTAACTGCGTCAATGATTTCCAATTTCCGGGCCGCCGCCTTCTGAATCGCCTGCGGCAGGGTTGCGGAAAACTTTCCCTTGAATATTCTCTCGGTTTCCCTGCATCGGAATGACGTGATCATGGTTCGATAATAACGATATCCGTTATCATTGTCAAGGGCAAATTCTTCCCCTGCGCGCGTTCTGGTTTTGTTGTGTCAACTTCCCTCGACATGACACGCATTGCCTTGGTAGTCCTGCCAATCCTTGAGGCGCATCATTATCATTGGAAACAGTACGAAATTTAAGCGGTCCATGCGGATCAGTTTCATCGAGGATCCGTCGGTGATCCGGGATATCCTCAATCATCTGGGACTATGGCTGGCAAGGGCAAGACCGCCGCCAAAAGCTCACGCCCCATGGGGACATGATGCCGCATCGTGTCCCCATGAATGCGCCGCCCACGATCTTCAGCTTCAAACACACGCTGATACGATCTACGGCCTGTCCTCGACCTGATCGGGGAGCGACCCCGAATACTCTTGGGATGCCTATATCCATGCATAACGCCTCATCAAAAAAAGCGTGCAGGAGAGGTCTGTCTGAAATATGCCCCAAAATGCCATCTTGCCGGGTGACGCGACCAAAATGTGGGATGATTTCTAAAAGAGCGGCCGCTGCTCCATCTTTCTTACCCTGTCGCATCCCCAGCCCCTGCTTTTTGATGCAAAATAGATGAAAAATATCCCTTGACAAGCCAAAACAGCCCCCCTATACACCACCCGTCGAAAAGCAATGTCTTATCAATCAATTCTTTCCTTGACACACACCGGCCATTCACATATAGTCCATCCGTCTTCAGAACAATTTGCGATCAAATCACGGAATCTTTAGACCGGCGGTAGGGGGCTTTTGCCCATCTGTAAACCTTTTTTTGGCAAGGAGGGAGTCATGAAGGGGAGTCGGATTTGGATTTTAGCGGTATGTTTGCTATGGGCGCCTGCTTACGGCGTCGCCCAGAGCGTTCCCGGCGTCACCGATACGGAAGTCACCATCGGGATCACCAACCCCCTCTCCGGCCCGGCGGCCCTTTGGGGGATGACCGGGGTGGGGGCCAAGACCTGGGCCGATTACATCAACGATAAAGGGGGCGTTCATGGTCGCAAAATCAATGTCATCCTCCGGGATGACGGCTACAACCCGTCGCGGGCGCTGGCCAATCTCACGGAAATGAAAGGCAAGGTATTCGCCGTGGCGGCCCTTTTGGGGACGGCGATCGTCAACACCACGAAGGATTTTTTTGCGGAAAACAAGGTCCCCCTGATTACGGCTTATGGCGATGTCCGGATCTGGGAAAAGTACCCCAAGGATAAGCTGCGGTGGGTGTTCGTCTCCTATCCGGACTACAAGGATGAGGGGGAATTCCTGACCGGCCACGCCGTCAAAAACCTGGGCGCCAAGAAGATATCGGTTTTCTATCAGAATGATGATTATGGGAAAATGGGCCTCGAAGGGGTTAAACTGGCCCTTTCCAAGCTCTCCGGTCGCGTCTCCCTGGGGGCCACCATCCCCTATGATGTGACCGAAAGGGCCATGGCGACCCATGCCCAGAAATTGAAAGAGGGAGGGGCCGATGTCCTCGTGATTTACGCCAGTCCCACCCACGGCCCCCTTATTCTCAAGGAGATGGCCAAGCTCGATTACCGGCCCAAGGCAGTCATCTCGTTCCCCCTCGGGGATCCGATTATGTACAAGATCGCCGGCCCCGATGTCTGGGAGGGGGTCTATCCCGCCGCCCCGGCCAATTCCGGTCTCCCCGGCGACCCGGCGGCGGATAAGGTGATCGAGATCCTCAAGAAATACGAACCCAAGATTGTCGGCAAGGAATACCTGGCCCTCTTCGGCGCCGTTTCGATGATGTATGTCGCTGAAGGTCTGAAGAACGCCGGCCGGAATCTCACGCCGGAGGGAATGATCAAAGGGATGGAGATGATCAAGAACTGGAAGCCCGAGGGCGTCGGGGCGCCCGTCACCTTTGGCCCGGACCGGAGGCACGGGGTGAACGGCTCCAGACTCACCCACGCCGAAAAGGGGAAACATGTACCCATAAGCGATTATGTCATCTACAAGCCGCTCTTCTAAGCTTATGGGCATGCTGGAAATAAAAAACCTTTCGATCCACTTTGGTGGAATCCGGGCCTTGAACGGCATCGATCTTGCCGTCCGCGACAATGAGATCCTCTCGATCATCGGCCCGAATGGTTCCGGAAAGACCACGCTGTTCAACTGTCTCACGGGGATATACCACCCCGACGAGGGCGACATTATCTATCAGGGGGAGAGCCTCCTCGGGCTCTCCCCCGATCTCATCGCGATCCGCGGCATCGCCCGAACCTTCCAGAATCTCCGTCTCTTCATGAACATGAACGTGCTGGATAACCTGATGCTGGGACGTCACGTCCACATGAAGAAGAACATCTTTGCCGCGTTTCTCCGGCTCCGCAGGGAGGAGCTTCGCCACCGGGAAAGGGTGGAGGAGATTATCGATTTTCTGGATTTACAGGCGTATCGCAAATCCCGGGTCGCCGATTGCCCCTACGGCGTCCAGAAAAGGATTGAAATGGGAAGGGCCCTGGCCCTGGAGCCCAAGCTTCTGCTGCTGGATGAACCCATCTCGGGCTTGACCTCCGAGGAAAAGGAAGAGGCGGCTTACCGGGTCACCGAGATCCGGGGCCGCTTCAAGATCGCCATCATCCTGGTGGAACACGACCTGAAGATCGCCTCCCGTCTGGCCGATTCGATGGCGGCCTTCAACTACGGCCAGAAGATCGCCGCGGGGACGCCGGAGGAGGTCCAGCGAAACCCGGAGGTGATCCGCGCCTACGTGGGTGAAGAATGACATCATTTCTGAAGATCGCCAATATTGAAACGCTCTACTTTGATCGCATCTACGCCCTTCATGGACTCTCTCTGGAAATCAGGGAAGGGGAAATATTCGCCATCCTGGGTCCCAACGGAGCCGGGAAGACCACCCTGCTTAGAACCATTGCCGGACTACTGAAGGATCAGCCGAAAAAGGGGACGCTCGAGTTCAATGGTCGCTTTATCCAGCGCCTCTCGCCGGAGAAGATCTCTTCTTTGGGCATCGTCTATGTACCGGAGGATCGGGGCCTTTTCCGGGAACTGACGGTCAGGGAAAACCTGGAGCTTGGCTGCTGGGGGAGAGGCGATTCAGGGATTGAAACGGACATGAACTATGTCCATGATCTCTTTCCCATCCTGAAAGAGAGGCGGAACCAGCAGGCCGAGACCCTCTCGGGGGGCGAGCAGCAGATGCTGGCCATTGCCAGGGCCTACCTCCGCAAACCGAAGCTTCTCATGCTGGACGAACCTTCCCTGGGGCTTGCCCCGCTGATTGCGCGCAACGTCTGCGACGCCCTGGTCAAGATCAGCAATTTGGGAACGACGATCCTGCTGGTGGAGCAAAATGCGAAGCTGGCGCTCCGGATTGCCCATTACGGCTACATCCTGGAGGCCGGACGGATCGTGCTGAAGGGAACCTCGCAGGAACTGATGGAAAATCCCGATGTGCAGGAGCTCTACCTCGGCTTGGGAGGAGAGACCGCATCTCCCAAAGGCTGGCGGCTATACAAGAAACGAAGGAGCTGGTAATGAGAGCGGTAAACTTCCCTACCCTTTTCTTCGAGCAGGCGGAGCGCCTCAAGGATCGCATCGCCTTGCGGCATAAGGATTTCGGCATCTGGCGCCGCACCTCCTGGCGGGAATACGCCGCGGGGGTCCGCGAGGTGGCGGCAGGCCTGATATCCCTGGGCGTCGGCCACGGCGACCGCGTCTCCATCCTGGGAGAGAACTGTCCCGAATGGCTGATCTGCGACCTGGCGGCGATGACCATCGGCGGCATCACCTGCGGCATTTACACCACCTCGGCGCCGGAAGAGGTGGCCTATATTGTGGGCCATTCCGAGTCGAAGGTCATCTTCATCGAAAACGAGGAGCAGGTTGACAAGATTCTGCAGATCCTGCCGGAAGTAAACCTGAGGAAGGTCATCGTCTGGGACAACAAGGGGCTGTGGGGATTTTCCCAGGAGAAGATCGCCTTTTATGCGGACTTTCTTAAAGATTCCCAGGAGTACCTGAAGAATAACCCGCGCTGTGTGGAAGAACGGCTTGGCTCGGTCCGGTCGGATGACACGGCCATGATCATTTATACCTCCGGCACCACCGGCCGTCCCAAAGGGGCGATGATCTCTCACCGGAATATCATCGAACTTACCGACTCTTTCGTTCAAGCCAACCCCTCCTATGAAACGGACGAGGTGGTCTCCTATCTTCCGCTGTCCCATATCTATGAAAACCTGATCTCCCTGTTCCAGTCCATCTGGTCGGGGGGGAGGGTCAATTTCGTCGAAAGACCGGACACGTTGCCCCAGAACCTCCGGGAGGTTTCTCCCACCATCTTTGCCAGCGTACCCCGATTGTGGGAGAAGTTCGCCTCCGCGATTGAAATCCGCATGTCCGACGCCCCTCCGGTCAAAAGGGCCCTCTACCGTCTTAGCGTCGGGGTGGGGCTCAAATATGTCCGGACGAAGGAAAAGACCAGGGAGCGCCTCTTGTGGGGGCTCCTCTACTGGCCCTGCTATTTCGCCGTTCTTTACCGTCTGAGGAGGCAGATGGGGTTCGAACGGATCCGCTGGGCCGTATGCGGCGCCGCGCCGGCCGCCCCGGAATTGTTCGAGTTTTACAATGCCCTGGGGGTCCCGCTGCGGGAAGGTTATGGTCAAACCGAATCGACCGGCGTCATCGCCATCCAACGGCTCGATCGTCCCCGTTGGGGATACGTGGGGGAACCGATCCCCAACGTGGAGGTAAAAATCGCGGAAGACGGGGAAATCCTCGCCCGCGGTCCGGGCGTGTTTCAAGGCTACTTCAAGGAGCCGGAGCTGACCGCGGAGACCATTCGGGACGGATGGCTCTACACGGGCGATGTGGGGGCCATGGACGATGGATTCCTCAAGATCCTGGACCGGAAGAAGGATATCATCATCACCGCCGGAGGAAAGAATATTACCCCCGCCTTCATTGAGAACAAGTTGAAGTTCAGCCCGTATGTCCAGGATGCCGTGGTGATCGGCGAGCGGAGAAAATACTTAGTGGCCCTGATCCTGATCGATGAAGACAATGTCACCAAATACGCCCAGGATCACCGGATACCCTTTACCACGTTTGAAGATTTGACAACCCGACCGGAAATCAAAAAGCTGATCGATCAGGAGGTTTCCAAGGTCAACAAAACCTTGGCGCAGGTGGAGACGATCAAGAGGGCGGCCCTCCTTCCCAGGCGTTTTTATGAGGAGGACGGCGACGTCACCCCGACGAAGAAGGTCAAGCGGCGTTTTGTGGAAAAACGTTATGCGGAGCTGATCGAATCCCTTTACAAAGGCAAAGATTAACCGAGGTTATGTTCAATGGATCTTACTGAAAGTTACCGCGAGGAACTGCGCCTGATCCGAAAACCATGGACCGGCGCGGGAATCGGTCTGGTCGTCCTTGCGCTGCTGGTCATTCCCTGGTTAAAAATGGACTACCTGGTCTATATGGCCACGGTGGTTTTCATCTATGCGATCGGCGTCCAGGGTCAGAACATCCTGATCGGCTACACGGGGCAGATCTCCTTCGGCCAGGCGGGTTTCCTCGCCATTGGCGCTTATACATTCGGCCATGCCTCCGCCTTGGGCATTCCGCTGCCGCTGGGTCTGCTCGCGGCCGGCGCGCTGGCCGGCATCTTCGGAGTGATCGTGGGGTTCCCCTCGCTCCGGCTGAAGGGACCCTACCTGGCGATTGCCACCATGGGCTTCGGCATTGCCGTCTATCAGATATTGCTGAATTCCGAGGTTATATCCGGCGGGCGGATGGGGCTTATGGTTAAAAAGCTGCCCGCCCTGTTTGGCCTGACCCAGCAGGTGACCTTCTACTACTTTACGCTGCTGCTGGCGCTGATTTTTACGCTGATTTCCTATAACACGATCTCCTCTTATGCCGGACGGGCCTTCATCGCGATCCGGGACAACGACATCGCCGCCGAGGCGATGGGGGTAAACCTGGCCCGTTACAAGCTCCTTTCCTTCGCCATGAGTTCCTTTTACATGGGTCTGCAGGGGGCGCTTTACTCGCTGCTGATCGGCTTTCTGGAGCCGAATCTCTTCACCTTCATGGAGTCGGTCACCATCTTTGTGGCGGTCATCATCGGCGGGCTGGCCTCCATCGGGGGCTCCATCATGGGGGCCGCCTTTGTCATCCTGGTGCCGCAGGTGCTCGGGGCGATGAAAGAACTGGTTCCGGTCATCTTCGGGGTCACCATCCTGATTATCCTGATCTTTGAGCCCCAGGGCATTGCCGGCCGCTGGCTGAAGATACGCCTTTATTTCCGCAACTGGCCCTTCCGCTGACGGGAGAAGAAACCGCGCTTGGACGCTGACGAAAAAAAGGGGAGACAGGTATGCGACAATTCATGCAGTACGTTATTTCCGGGTTGGCCACGGGAAGCATCTATGCGCTGGTGGCCCTGGGGCTGGCCCTGATCTACCGCTCCACCCGGATACTCAACTTCGCCCATGGGGATATGGCCACAGCGGGCACCTTCGTCGCCTTTAGCCTCCTGGGGATGAATCTGGCGCCGATCATCTCCTTCCCGCTGGCGATCCTTTCCGGTTCTGCGCTGGCAATGCTCTTCTACTTCGCGATCCTGGTACCGGCCCAAAGGAGGAATGCCACCCCCCTTGGCCAGATCATCCTCACCGTGGGGCTGGGCCTTATCCTCCAGGGACTCATCTCCTACCTCTGGGGAACCGATACAAAAACCCTGACCTTTCCGCTGTCGGACACGAAACTGTGGAGATTCCAGGGGCTGGTGATCAGCGAGTTGGGCCTCGGGACCTTTGTTATCGGATTATTGGGCAGCGGCCTTCTTTACCTTCTTGTGCAGAAAACCCGCCTGGGCATTGCCATGCGGGCCACCTCGGAAAACCTCCAGGCGGCTCAGACCCTGGGCATACCGACCCGCATGATCCTTTCCCTCGCCTGGGGATTGGCCGCCGGCCTGAGCGTCCTGGCGGGGATATTTCTGGCGCCGGCGCTGCTGCTCGACCCGTTTTTCATGCTGGAGCCATTCCTGAAGGGTTTTGCGGCAGCCATTCTGGGGGGATTGAACAGCCTGCCGGGGGCTATCGTGGGCGGTCTTATCCTCGGCGTAGCCGAAAGCCTGGCCGGAGGTTATATCACCATCGCCTTCAAGAACACCCTCGCCTTCCTCATCATCATCGTTATCCTGATGGTTAGGCACGAGGGACTTTTGGGGACGGAATTCAAGGAGAGGGTATAACCTTCCGACGGCGATGAGTGAGGGGTGAGGAGAAAGGGACCGGGTGATGTTGGCGGAAGGGAATTTCCATCGTTACGGGGGAATATCCCGCCGTCGCTCTAGCGGATGTGACGGGGAGCTGCCGTAAAAATGCCCTCGTTTTTGCCGGCTGGGGGAACAGCCGCGAGGGCATTGGATGATGTCCGGTTTCGCGTAAGGACGGTCAGGCTTTCAGGGTGTTGACCCGCTTCGTCAGCCGGGAGATCTTGCGCGAGGCGGTCTTCTTGTGGAAAGCGCCCTTTGCCGCCGCCTTGGCGATCGCGGGAACGGCCTTGGCCAGGGCAGCCTTCGCCGCCTCCGGATCCTTCGTCTCGACGGCCTCCAAAACGGTCTTCACGCCGGTCTTGATGCTCGACTTTACGGCGTTGTTGCGTTCGCGGTGCTTCTCGCCCTGCCTGTCTCTCTTCTCTGCGGATTTGTGTGTAGCCAAAAAAACGTCCTCCTTCTTCGATTTTGTGAAATAGGGTGGTTTATCTATATGAATTTGCCGGGCCTGTCAAGCTGAAAATCGTAAAGGTTCCAGACCGAATTCCTTCTTCGCCCGCTTACGGAAGTTGCGGGGCGGATGCTCAGGAGACGCGCCTCCGTTCACCCGGCTACCATGGAAACCCCGCTATATCGGGAGGTCAGCAACAGGTTTCTTCCCCTTCAACATTTTTGCCAGCATCGGATCGATAAAACGTTGCCCTCCTGCGATTATGCCCTCTTCGTCAACGAGAATCAGGGTAGGCACACCGCGGATACCATAGGTTTCCGCCACCTCGCCGTTTTCATCGAGCAACACCCGGTAGGGAAGGTCGTACTCAAGTCTCCAGATCCTTTTTCATCCTTTCAAACTCTTCCCTTGTAATTTCCCCTTTGGCGTAGCGTTTTTTCAGGATGTCGAACGGGGTTTCACCCGACAACGGACCATTCGTCTTTGATTTTGCCTCCCGCGCAAACCAGTAAATCCCCGCCGCAACCAGGATGACGATTAAGAGCATCCCCATAAACATTCCTCCGTATCCAAAATATCCAAGATTCATCATCGGCCCCCAACCCTCCCGACAGCCGAAACCATAACCACCGCACCCGGAAATCAGCAGCGTCAAACCGATCGCTATTACGAACAACTTTAATCTTCTCATGGTTTATCCTCCTTGTGATTTCTATTGACGGACCCAGGTATAAAAAGCCGGAGGGCGGGAGCCCCCGCCGATCCAATCCAACAGCGGGCTCTAACAGGCCTCACGCCCTCCCGGCTCGATTAAAAGTCGGTTTCTACATACGCATTGACATCGGCAGGCTGAACAGCACTATATTGATCACTCCCAACACCACGATCAAGATCGCACAAGGCGCCAGACTGCCCCAGGTTTTATCCGGGTAATTGCTCCTGCTGATCCGGTAGGCCGTATACAAAGAACCGATCACGCCCAGAATGATCAGGCCATACTGGAGGAGCTGAATGGTCGGGCTGCTCAACAGGGCCGGGGAAATACCATGCGCTTCCCGTCCCGCAAACATCAGGGCGGTAATATAAACAGACTTGCCTTCCGCCAGCAAATGGAACAGGTTATGGGCGATGTGTCCGGCAACGTCGAGAGCGATAATCGCATAGCCAAACCTCGTGAAATTCTGCGCAAGGGTATCGCCATTTATTTTTTTAGCCACGAAGCTGACAAAGGTCAGCAAATAAATGGGAATCGGCAGGATCACCAGGAAAGTGACGGTAAAAGTCACGAAATAGTTCTTCGTATGGAGCAGGTTTTCAAGCCAGCTCAAAATCCCCTGCCACATTTCCAACATGGTGATGTTCTGTAAGAAGACAATCCCCATAATCACGACGGCAAGGAAAGCCGCTGCCAGTTTGGGTTTATGGACAGACCACAGCTCCTGGGAGGGAAGGCGCCCCGTCAAGGTGAGAGAATCATGCGGGCAGGACTTTACGCAATCCCCGCACAAATTACAATTTGCGCTGCTATCCATAACCCTGGGATACTCAAACATGCGGCATCCCGGAACAGTCTTGGCGCCCTTGTAGCAAACAGGGTCTTTACATTGAGCACATTTTTCAGGTTTGCTCCGCAGGGCCAGCATGCCGGTCTGTGAGTAGTTTCCGGATAGTCCTCCCAGGAAGCACAAGTAACGGCAAAAGGTCCGGCGTTCCCACAGGGCGCCTGACGCCACGACCGCGGTCGTGATCATCAGCATCACAACCCCTGATACCCATGGAGATTCCACCATGCCGAAAACATGGTCGCCCCAGGTAATGAGAATGAATATCGCATCGATTATCCAGATGCCGTATTTCCTCAAGAATATGGGAACGGGTCTTTTATGGCCCACAAACTTCTGCACCACGTCGTTGAGCGTGCCGAAGGGGCAGATGGCGCACCAGAAACGCCCCACAAGCACAAAATAATTGGAATAAGCGGCCACCATAATACCCAGGTCAAGGCGGTTCCAAGATTGTTGTGGGCAATCGTCGGCCCGAACAACAGTATATACATGATCAGCACGAAGGAGAAAACCGTTGGCCACTTAAAGATACCCGGGTACCACTTGCTCTTGATGAATCCGCCGATAAACCGGTTCTTAAGCAGGTTGCATCCCGGCGCGGATGCCGCCGCTTGTTGTTTCTGTGAAATTTTCATACCGCCTCCTCCTGGACGAGACTCGAAACAGACTTCTTTCTGGTCATTGCAGCGATAGCAATGATCCCCACATTAACGACCAGGAAACCCCATAACACCGGCCAGTTTGGCCCGCCCTTTTTAACGTCCACCATGAATGCGACCGATCTTTCCTGTTGCGGGACTGCAAACATGACCTTGATCACCCATTGACCGGCCTCTGCGGTTTCCGCTTCCCCGGCATATTCACCGATTTCATGACCGGCGGCAAGCGCCGCTGTAACCGGAGGCCCATATTGGTCAGCCTCACCCGGCCCGTGGCCGGCATTGTCCTCCTTGCCCATATCCATGCCGCTGCTGCCGTGGCCGGCTGCTTCCTTTGGGGCGCCCTTGCCCGGGCCGGCATGGTCCTCCTTGCCCATATACGCGCCGCTGCTGCCATGCCCGGCGGTTTCTTTCTTCGCCCCGGTGTATTTCCTGGCAACAACGGTCACTTTCGCATTGTCCACAGGCTGTCCCTATGCATCGTGAATCCGGACGGTCAACGGGTTATGACCGACTTGCGCCTGCCCCGCCTTAAAAGTCAACGCCACTTTATAACCATCGACTGACTCTTCAAGACTACTGACATGCCCCCCTCCGCTCGCCCATGCCTGACCTGCAAATGACAGGACCAAAGTAAGACCGAGCATCAACACTCGAATTACACCCAAATTACGTTTCATTTTTCCCCCTTTATTGATAAGAAATTCTCCTTCATAATCATGCCTGAATCCTGCCGTCTTTAAGCCGGATGATCCCCCGGGCAAAGGCGGCATTCTCCGGATTGTGCGTCACCATGATGATCGTCTGCCCTTCGGCATTGAGGTTGCCGAGCAGGGTC
>Ga0100392_1003002_pt1 | contig 15547 bp, 10 predicted proteins | sample CryGeymeta201516_FD_81548 | JGI IMG/M metagenome (GOLD analysis project Ga0100392, IMG submission 81548) | Groundwater microbial communities from Crystal Geyser aquifers in Utah, USA - Crystal Geyser metaG 2015-16 | ecosystem: Environmental > Aquatic > Deep subsurface > Groundwater | place: USA... | reverse complement strand
TTGTATTGGAGTGTCTACCTAGTGACCACGCTGCAAGCAGCGCCTATCTTGATTCTATTAGAGCGCTAACGCTTGGCTCTGAATAACGGTGAAAGAGGCAAAGTGCGAGCTCCCTGCAAACAACATAATAATGTGGTGGCAGGGAAGAGTCTTGCAGCTTTACAAGTTGGTTTGTGAACTCCTGCGCCTCATTTGGCTCCCGCGGGCGAGGGGTGGGCTAGCTCCTCTACCAGTAACACAGTAGTAGTAGTCATCAATCTACATCTCAGATGCACACTTCTTCCTGAAAACGAAAAAAAATGCAGCAAGCTGACTTCCTCACACTCGAACATCGTTCCATTCTGTTGCTCCTTGTCATGTCGCTTTTGAGTTCACCTAAGCCATGGTCGTCTTCTTCGCCGTCGTCGTCCTCCGAAGAGGCACCCGTTTTAGAGCTCGAAACAACGCGGTACAAGGCCGGTCCTAGTATCGGCGAAGGCGCTTTTGGACAAGTCTTTTTGGTCACCCGTGTCGCCGACAATCATCAAGTCGCTATCAAACGCATGAAAGATTCCTTTGAAAATTGGCAAGCCGTCAAAGCTCTCAGCGAAGTCGTTGCCATTAGAAGCATTCCACGGCATCCCAACATTGTCGACGCTCACGAAGTTGTCAAGGGCACGCAAGGTCGCCTCTACCTCGTCTTCGAATACATGCCCAACGGCTCCTTGTTTACGCTACTCGATCGATCCATCATGTACGAGTGTCCCTTGACTGAGACAACTATTCGTTCCTTGACACGGCAAATTCTAAGTGCGGTTGGTCATTGCCACGACCATGGCTTTTTCCATCGCGATCTCAAGCCGGAAAATATTCTTCTCAAACGCAGACCTCCAGCTACTACTAGCAGTAGCATTAGTGTTGGCGGTAGAGAGGAGGAGTGGATCTGTAAGCTCACAGACTTTTCTCTAGTACGCCGAATTCAGAATCACTCCAAGAATCATCATCTTCCGCCAACAGACCCGCCCACGAGTTATATCTCCACGCGTTGGTATCGAGCTCCCGAGATTCTGTTGAAGTGTCCACGCTATTCGTCTCCCGTCGATATGTACGCAATTGGATGCATCTTGTCGGAACTGTACGAATTGGATCCTCTCTTTCCTGGTGACTCGGAACTCGATCAAGTGTACCGAGTCTTTGGTTTTTTAGGCAAACCCACAGGTGAAAAGTGGGTGGAAGGATGGGCTCTTGCTAGCAAGTTGGGCATCGACTTGTCGCCGACGGCGGTTCAAAAAGCACTCGTCAGGAACAAACGTGTATTGACATTGCAAGAGATTTGTGATGCAAGAATAGTCACACGTGGACAACATCAACAAAGACAGCAAGCTGAAACGGCTTGCATCAACAAAATTGAACGTTTGTCGGGAATGCTCCAAAACGATTCTCTTGTTTCGGAGCATGTCTTTGACCTTTTTTGCGGCCTTATTGACATGGATCCCAAGAAACGATTGAATGCTCTTGATGCTCTGAAGCATCCATATTTTGTCAGTCGGCAAGAGAATACGAAGCAGCCAACGCCTGTGGTGGTCAATCCCTATGCGAGCACTGGACTACCCAAGACTGGCGGTGGAGGTGCCAGTGTTCATACTGTCAGCCCGGAATCGGCCGCTGCTCAAGTTGGAGAGCCTGAAACGCCGATTTTCAATTCATATTCTGGGTACCCAGTAGCAACGTTGACGCTGCCAGCCTATCGCACTCCGAAAACTTCTGCCTCTCCGACCTACGACGACGAAGACATGGATTTGTTTTGTTCGTAGCATTAGGTTGATTCAAGTATCGGGAAAGGGATGATTAAGGCTCGCAAATGCACCAACGTGCCATTCCATAGTGATCTCTTTTGCGCGCAGTAGCTAATCTACTATGAGCTGAAGAATAGTACCAGGTACTGTACTTTGTGAGTACTAGATAGAAGATGTTTTCCTGTTGGAGCAATAATAAATTCCTGCAGGTTCCGAGGGTTCAAGATTTCCGCAAGAGCGAACAGTCAATCAAACTCGTGACTTGATTTCAGCCAAAGAAAATCCTGAAGTAAAATCCCATCATTTTTTTCAGCCACTACTACTAGTCTAGTCTACTCGTACTAGAGCAGTCTACTTATCTTAAATCTTTGCAGCTCCAACGCCAAGACCACCATGACAAGCACAAGGGATTCCACCGAAGGCCCAGGTAGTGAAGATGAAAACTACGTCGCTGGTGCAAGTAGTAGCAGGATCGACCCGTCCACTCCCTGGATTATTTCCGAGACATTGAATGCTCAAGATATTACTAGGAATCGGCGTCTGAAAAATTCCGTCCAATCTACTCCTTGGTTGGATCAATGGGAGTTTGAACACGTTGGACAATCTCTTGCGGTATCTGCACGAGGAATACCCCATACTAGGAAGCGTAGACGTCCTGTTTTTTCGGACAGCGTTATTGACGAACCATTGGCGTCGCTGCACCAAGCCTTGGCAAAAATGTCGGTCTGGAAAATTCGCATGGATCATCGCATTCCACATGCCATCGAGTCATCCTATCAGCTCGCTCAGGTTCACGCTCAACCTGACGATATCAGCAATATAGAACAACTGAAATTGGCTTACGGCTGTGCCATTTTGAGATGCATCAACGGTTTGGCAGACTCGTTGCAGCAGACCCGAGCTTCGGCGGCCTCGGTGGCTGTCCTGTGTGCCGATTTAGGCATTCCGTCGTGGTTGGTAGATATCCGTCACGAAGCCACGCACAATCAATTGCCTGCTCTCAGTGTCTTGCGATTGGCAGCCAGTACGCTGTTGGAGTACTTTCAACAAAACTTTTGGCAACCACGCATCATGTCGGTGTCGTTGTCCCAAGCAACCATGGCAACACCACCACCACCAGCAACAGTAACAGCAACTACTAGTACTACTACTAACGGTGGTGATGGTGAAGCAAGTATAATATACAAACCAGAAACTCTCGTCCAGATTCTACTAGCATATACTCAACAGCAAGAGAAGTTGTTGGCCAAACAGAAATTAAAACAGAAAGCAGCACAAGCCAGACGAGTGGCCAAACAGGAAGCAGCCGAGGACCGGAAGAAAAACAAGAAGAAAAAAAAAGCGACTAAAAATATCGTACTTCGCGACAGCAGTGATGATGATAGTGACGAAGAAATGTACTTAGATGCCCTTGTAGGATCTCGTAGCAGCAGTAGCAATATCGGCACGTCGACCAATCGTTTTGCGGCACTCCAAGAGACTAAACGTATAAAGAAAAAACCAAAGGCAGCACCTGCCACAAAAGAAAAAGAAGTGCAACAAGCTCCGAGGCAACCCAGGGAGCTCCCGGCACATCATTTTGCCAAGCAATACATAAAGCAATCCTATACGGTGGGTTTGGAAGTAGCCTATCAAACAGCACTTTTGTTTATGGTGTGGGGTGGAGTAGGAGGTTTGGAGAAAGATGGCGCCTTGATGGTATCATCGAAAGTGCTGGACGACAAAGACATCGATCACTTTGCAGACGAGCAAAAGGAAAACATCCAATATCTGAGACAAATGTTCAGTACCCTGTTGGTAGTGTTGGGGCGAGAATGGCCAGGATTTTTACAAGCTCTTTTAATCCATTTGGTAGCCCGCGTTTTGGCCCTGGAGGAGCAGCTGTCAGTGGAGGAAATAAAGACGGCCTTGCTTTATTCCTGGATTCGTTATTTGGTCTCGCGAGAATTCGTGTCCAACTTTTACGACGATCTCGCCAAAAAGACCAAGTCCTGCAACAACAAGGCAAGGGCGAAAGCACAGCAGGATGAGCGAGCACCGTGGGAGTTTTTGGAGAAAATGTGTTACCCCTTGAATAGTCTTTGCGATCGTTTGGATGGCGGGAAAGAATCGAGCCAACAAGTAGCCAATTTTTTTCGTGAGGTTCTAAAGGAAAACCGAACCCCGCAGTATGGTGTGGTCTTGCAGGATGACATCAAAGATGCCGACGGTACCGTTGACGGCGAGGCGGAAGGAGAACCCAGCGGTACTAGAGATCAAATTATAGCAGAAGCCGAGGCCAATTCATCGGATATGGCTGAGGGACCGCCCTTTCGTTCTCGTACTGCGTGGGTAAAATGCAAAACCTGGGAGCCTTGCTCGCTTGGATCCATGCCCGGGCATCCTTGCCCAGGCTGACACAGCACAGTTGGTAAATTACGCCTTTAACTTATTAATACTACAAGGAGCAAACCATTTTGGCCTTAGGTTGTGAGCTCAAGAAGCGATTCATACTTTGACATCGGACAAATGTTTCAAGCACTAAATTGAATCCATCAGTACTCAATGCCAAACTTCGGTGCATGTGCGCATCTGACTCTTCCAACAAAGGCTCGTAGCCCTGCTCTTCGCGCCATCTCTTGATGTGAAAGAACCTATCTTCGTCAAAGAGAACAGTAGGCTCGGGAGCATGGCATTTCCTGCTACTGTCAGCCTCTTCTTCTACCCAGAAACAGCTTGACGAAACACCTGCAACAAAGCAAAAAACAATTGGTGAAGTTAGACCGACGAAAGAAAGAAAAAAAAACGTAAGTGCACAAAAGCATGCTACAGACTTACCGGAGAGCAATTCATCGATAAAGTTGCGGCAAACATTTCGTAGAATGTCGTAGTCGGCCTCATCTTTCCTAATGGCTTTTTGTAGAGTCATCGACGGGGAGTCACACGACCAAGCATCCCGGAAGAGCTTGGCCCCAAAATGAGACCCAAGGATCTGCGCCAGATATAACACTTGAGAGCGGAGTTCGGTCATGGTCTGCGCTGGGCTCTGGTCAGCGGGAACGCTAAAACCTGTGCTGTCAAATGAAAATTCGGGACACAAGATGACGCGGCCGACATCCAAATCGACCAACGTAACATCCATTGGCAAATTGTTCATAATTTCTACCACCCCAGGGTCTTCAGATGGCATACCAAGTATAAAAGGAGCGGGATAATGAACCAAGTCTTTCGCCAGAGCGGAAGGCACCAATGGCACTAACAAATGGCACCATCCCAGTGGTTTCAGCAGGCCTTTCAGCGCTTCTGTAGCCGAAAAGAGGATACTACGACGGCTGGAAGAGAGAACAATCTTCTGTTCGAGAACGGCTGCAACAAACAACAAAGCAAGGGGAATTGGCGGTAGGCAAGTAATCAACTGTTGTCCCGCAAGGCGCTCAAACTCCTCTCGTTGCGCAGACAACGGCCGTTCAATCCATGGTGAAGATGCAGCTCGGATGTATGGTTCAAGGATGCAGCGCAGGGCTTTCCCTTCGACGTCTTGGTGTGCAAAATTGCCAAGTAGATCGACCAAAGAGCCGCATGTAATGACATGCTTGCGTGGTCGCTCAGATGAATCTTTGTCCTCAGGCATGCGCGAAAAATCTCGCAGGAGCATCCAAAGTGTTTGCCTCATGGCGATGACAACATTTCTACGGCTGACCAGAGCCACTCCAACCGTGGCCGGAACATCTTGGTCTCGCGATTCGTCTTGCAAAACTCGGTCAATCCAAGCTTTTTCGCGAAGATGCTCATTAAATATGGGCGTTTCTTCCGTCGAATTGATGCTTCGATTGAAGGTTTGCCAGTGATCATCGGCAGTTGTCTCGAAGGTTAATGGGGAAGGAAATTTGCCGTCTTCGTCTATCATGGGTGGCGCCGCACTGTTGTCGGAATCCAATTCGGTCTTCTTTTCTTCGCGAGTTTCGCTCACCAACTGTGTTTGAGACACCCGACGAGGGTGAAATCGAGCAGTGGAACTTCGTTGGAACACTAAAGAGACCCCGTACAGAGAACGGTCTTTTTCCTCGCTAGAGCCGTCATCAGCCTTAGGAATCATAAAGTTCACCATGGTAACCTCCCATCCATCGCTACTGATGGAAACGTTTCCGGTGATTTCCGAAAATCCAGTAGTCCGTGTGGGAGGCAAGACGGCATAGCTTTCGAGTGTCGGGGGGATCATTTCTTCCTCAAATGACTCAGGCAATTTCAAACCTCCTTCTATAGTAATATCTTGACAAGTATAACGCCGGATATCAGACTCATCCATGGCTGGGCTCATCATTTTCACGGAAAGATCAGCACCAACACTGCTTCCGAACACAACAGCACAATCCGCGTTTGGATAACTAGCAGGCGTGTCCTTCACCTTTACACCATCATCGTCGCTCGAAGAATGCATTGGCTTGTGAGGTGAGACGCCGACAGGAAGGTCGACCTTTCGCAAAAGACGCTTGATGCAGCCATAAGGTAAATCGGGAAGTGCCGAGACCGAATCTTTCTTCGCGACAGTGTCTTCGTGTTTGACGCGATCCTTCTTGGCTTTGATGAGTTCATTGCACATCAATTCATGGAATTGGTCTTCGCGAAACTTTGAATGTGAATTGATGGCATAATCGTAAACAAGCAGAGAGGACAGCTCTTTGAGCACCTGAATCAAGTTGGTAGTGTCGGCAAATCCAAGGGCAAACTGCAACGTCCGCTTTTCTCCTTCGTGACCTGAAAGACTGCTGAGAACTGTCTTGCGAACGGCCCGCAAAATCGATCGTAGAGACTCCAAGCATTCTTTTGTTTCTTTGGATTTCCACGTATGCTCTAAAGCTCCAACTCCGGGAGACACATGAAGTTGCCACAACTGACCAATGACCTCGACCAACGCTTGGCCACCTGAAGTCAAAATTTCTGGTTTGTCAGATTGCTGCTTTCGTTCTTCTTGGAAGGCTTGCAAAGCAGGGATGACGTGCCTTCCAATGTACAAATAGCAACACAGACCTCCGGCAGCACCCACCATACGGCGTCCGTTGCGGCCGAGCAGGGTTGAGTCGTCTGTACTGAGCACAGCGGCAGGGTCTTTTTCCAATTGCATGAGGTAAATCAAAACGAATAGGAAGTAATTCTTGGCGCCTGCGTGAATAGTTGTCACCTGCTCCTTTCCATGAGGACTCGCCACCAAAGCGTCAAAGACTGGTTTCAAAGGAATATTGACAAACGGCGCAACGTTGCGAAGATACGCTCTCATGCGAGCACAGTGATTAGAGACTAAGAACAGCAAGAACGTTTCTCCACAAAGGGCATTCACGGCAGCATGTTGAAACTCGGCAAATAAATCATGAGAAATCTCTGCCTCTGCATCGTTCAGGGTAGATTCCAATTGACGCAGCACCGAATCGGGCACAATGTGATGAAAGTCAAACATGGGGGGTTCAAGCGTGGTGCTGCCTGATTTAAGTTGCAATTTGGCCGGCAAAAAATATTTGTTGGCAATGCGTTGGGCATTTTGCCGACGTGCGGAGGCTGGAGTGACGCCATGCAAATCCGAAAAATGGAGCAGTTCCAAAAACAACATCAAGAGTGCATTTGCATTATCTTTGCTGCTGCCAGTGGATGACACCTTCATTGGACTGCCAGGGTTGCTGTTATTGGTGCTGTCGTTCAATTCTTGTTCCATTGTTAAATGACGACCCAAGTACGGAAAGCGACGTCCATCGACACAACAAGTCAAAAAGGCATTGCGCAAGGCGGCTCGGAAATTGTCATGGCTGGCAGCTACTTGGCTAAACTGCGTAACATTGAAATTGTCGTTGCATCTGCAAATCAAAGAAGGAGGTGTTAGATCAAGACCGGAAAACAAGTTTTGAAATTACCAAAATTAGAAGGCAAAGTATCTTACCTTTTTCCTACCAAATGCTTGTATGCACGACGAGCTTCCATGGGAGGCAAAGGGGGGTTTGTGTAGTCTTCAACGGAACGAAGGATAGGAATTCGGACCTTTTCAAAAGTTGGTATGGCATTGTCTTCTGGTATTTCTTCCTTGGGTCCACCCGTGGGTGGTTGCTTCAAAGGAGAGGTTGGAGCATTCTCGTCGGATACAACTGCACTGGCCTGGTCGCATGTTTCCTTATCCTGAGAATTTTCGGGAAGTTCTTGAATATCCTTGGCACTTTCGCCACCTTCCTCACCATTACCGCCGCCACCACCACCGCTATCGGCAGCAGTAGCAGCGTTTGGAGAAACTGTAGCGCTCGGCGAAGTGGGCGTCTTCTTCTGTGCCGACGCAATCATGGCCTGTTTTTGCATTTCATCTTCGGCTCGAATTTGATGCATCATGGCGACAGCTACATCCACATAATTAATGCGGTCCACATCTAATTCGACACCTGTCGTCATGACCAAAACGACGGGTCGTTTTGCTTGTGCAATAGTATTGGGCACTTCCAGAATGGTTTGTTTGGTCACATTTTGGCTTCCAACCTTGACGACTTGATCTCCCACGGCCACCACACCTGACCTGTCGGCCGCTCCACCTCGGACTAGAAAATCAACGTACGTTCCTTGGTGTTTGCTGTCGTAGGGATCCTTGAGATTAACGGCCAATCGACCCGCACCCAACAGCAAAACGTACTGGTATGGTTCGAGACTATTTAACATCTCTTGCAAATGCCCCGCTGCTCGGGATTTTAAAATTAGCGATGTTTGACTTTCTTTGGCAACCGAATGGGGCGATAACGGACGTCCATCTTGACCTGTCATTGTTCGTGGTGGTGTTTCGGGAATTGTTGTTGCAGCATTGGCGTACCGGCCAATGAAACCTCCCGCATTGTTTTCGGCCGTCTTTCGCGCCACACTGGCCAAATTGGAAACCCGTGATCGCATTTCGTCGCGCGTGGGCAAATTGGGTAAGGACCGAGTACTCGCCGGCGGTACTCCGTCCTGATCATCATCGTAGCTTCCTTCCGATTCTTCTTCCTCCTCTTCGCTACTGCCAACGCTACTTCCACGACTGTTGCTTTCCTCGTCAGCCAGACTGCGATTTTTCATTTTTTGTTGGCTGCTACTACTATTATTACCATGAGCATTGTTGTTGTTGTTGTTGTTGTTGGGAGCTACTCCAGCAGCCGCCTGTCGCAAGACCGCCAATGGTCCCTGATTGGTCGCAGCTGCTTTCTCTTGGACTTCCTTGGCTTGCTGCCATAAGACTGTGGCATTTTCATTGGCCTTTTGTCTCCAGTGAGAAAAACGATTCATCAAGATTTGTGCACCTGGTCCTTGTCCTACTAAATGGCCCGATGCTGATGCTGACTGTTCTTGCTTTTGTTCTTCTTGAGGAGGTTTCGTTGCAAAAGATTCACCAGGTGGCAAAGCAAAGGTCCCATCATCTTCGAAAGTACTGAGTTGCAACGAAGCCGCTGCACTGGTCGCATTATTTTTGTTGTTGCTGTTACTGCTGTTGCCGGTATTTTCAGTACTAGTTGTATTCTTGACTCTGGGAGGAGATGGAGGATATAGCGCCTCCTCTGGTACGACTGCAGCTGGTGCCGTCGCAGCTGGTGCTTCTGTCTCCTTCTCAGGGGGGGTCATGGTAGGGTGAACCCGATTAGACTTTATGTAATTTATTGTAATTGAAATGTAATTGAAATGTTGCAGTAAAACAATTAATAAGACGTAATAGTAGACAAGCTAGCGAGTCTAATTAATAGGATAGTAGAGTAACAAAAAATAATGCAATTGATGGACGTGTTTGCATTATGATATACTCGAGTATTTTTAACGCATCTTCCAATGACAGTGTTTTTAACCCTTTATTACTAGAGTAGTAGTCTAGCTAGTAGTACTAGAGTAGTAACACCAGCAGCCAGCATGGTGATAGTACCTACGAGTACTAGACTACTACTGGCTGGCTGCTGGTGTGACTCACAATTGTAGTACACTAAAAACCTTCTCACGCCGTAACCCATTCTTTCATACTCTTTTGGAGGGCGTAACCTATGTTGAGATTTATTATGAGTTAAAATGCAGGTGCGTGACCTATTTAATTTTAACGGTATTTTAACGCCAAGTATCCCATTTATGGCGTAACCCATCTCATGGCTTAAACCATAACCCATTACTAAGGACCTTAAAAGGAAATACTGTATTTTTTTTTAATATTATTGCCCAACCCCCACCTCTTCAATCCATCATGACGAGGAATGACAAGCTGCAAAAGCAAATAGCGCTACTACAGTAGTACTTCGAGTACAATACATTCTCCTGCTACGCTGCAATCTTTCTGTTTATCATCTAATTTTCTTGGTCGGTTGATCTTAGAAAGCACTTGTGGACTGTTCCAGTAGTCATACACAGAGAAACTCGGACTGAAATATTGCTCGAAAAGATCAGAAAGATTGTTAAACATCTAACGACCTTACATGCATTATAAATTAAATATATGATAAATGACACCGACAAAAGAACCTCTTCAACAAAAAGTTTACCACCACGATCATCGACGCAACAAACAACCTCCCAGCTCTAGCACAAACGATGGACACTCCTAATGTATCATCATCCGTTCCAAACACTTCCCTATTCGTCACTTCTGCTACTACAGCTACAGCCGTGTCTACAGAATGGACGAAAACATGGAAGGATTTCATTCGGGCCTTGAAAAATCCTCACGATCCCTTCAACCCCTTTATTTGGATTTACAAATTGTCTAGAGCAGGAGTATTGACAATCTACGATATCACGGGTTTGCGGTGGCTCGTTCAGAGATATCAATTGCAAAAATTATTCACTCCAGGAATTCCCTACGTTGTCGTTACGATTGTGTTATTTTTGCTACTGATTCTGTATGCAGGTTCCTTGCGCATCATGCTACAAGAACAGTGGTGTCCTTCTGCTGCTAATTCTACGGCTACTGCTAATAATGCAATCATATTATGTCTTCCGGTGTTACTGCTGTACGATGTTGCGGCCCTTTACTTTGGAGGCACAATATTATTCTTTTATTTTAAGACCAATGTAACATCTCCTGGTGTAGCGTTGCCATCACTGCCAGCCACAACAAAAACAACAACAACAATTCAGCCGTGGTCGTGCATGGAGGGACAAGGTGGATTTTTTGCTAGTCAAGGATATCCAAAGTGTCACGAAAAAGAAGAGCGCCAACGAGTGCTCTTGTATGGAAAACCAAAGCCACCGGCAGTAACAACTGCATCAGGTGCCAACGAGAAAGCCGAGATAACCAACCATCACATCTCTACGACGAAGGAAAATAATGAACAACAACAATACCAGCGAACAACAATACCGGATCCATTTTGGTCCTACTGTTCAGCGTGCAATATAATGAGACCACCGCGGTGTCATCATTGCAAAGTTTGTCAACGTTGCATTCTGCAATTCGATCATCACTGCTATTGGCTCAACACCTGCATTGGATACAATAACTATCACTGCTTTTTGGCTCTTCTGGTACATATTGTCTTGGCTTGCTGGTACAGCTTGTTTGTTCTCATTTTGCCGTTTTATGAATTGGTTCGTCAAGAACAGGAACAACTCAAAACACAGCTGCATGAAATCAACGATGCAGCTACTTGGTGGAAGCAAATGGTTCACTATTATCAAGAGTCCCAATTCTTTGCCGATGTTCCCAAAAATCCATGGGAATTGTGGCACCTCATAAGGATGACTAATGCCAATGACAACAGCAGCAGCGGCGGCTTTCTGCTGCTGCCTTGGGATATTTCAATCAGAATGGCCTATCCATTTGCCTTGGGAATTGGAACTGTCATGACCATTTTTCTAGGATTTCATATCCGCTATGTGCTACAAGCTCGGACCACTTTGGAACATAAAATTATTTTGGATCTTGTCACCAAGTCTTTGTGGAAACAAGCATTTGGTCATCCAACTATTGGCGGAAGGCAACAACAACAACAACAACAACAACAACAACAACAACAACAACAACAACAACAACAACAACAACAACACGATCCAATCATTCACAATCCATTCGACCAGGGATGGCAAACCAACCTACAACAAATCTTGGGGCCAAAACCATATTATTGGATGTTCTTTCCGTGGGTTCGTTTCGATCCACCTCCTCCCTTTACTCCACGAATCACCTCATCAGACCATCTGAATTCAGAAGTCGCCTTACAGAGAATGGCAGTGAAGAAACACAAAGGTGTCTAATTTCCATGCATGTTTGCTTTCAGTGAGCTACTATATTACGATTTACGAAGGAACTTTTGTCGCTCCAAAATTTGCGCCAGCTAGTGGCTAAGCCGGCTAAGCTGTGCATAGCTCTATCGCCTGCTCCTTGGATGCCAAATAAGATTGTTGGTCTGTAGTCAGTCTATGCATGCAGCAGAGAAGGGAGCAGTTCCTGGGGTCAGCAACGGCTTCGCTAACCTGCCTGTCTTCGAATTACAGTACTCTGTTGTGAGTCCCGTCGGGACTGCAGAGTTACCTCATGTTTAAGAATCGTTTCCGAAAAAATGAGACGATCGCCAAAAGCCAAAAGCCCGTCAAGCATAAACTGAAAAAAAACTTGTTCGTTGCTTTCTTCCTTCCGAAAATTCGCTATTTCCCCCTGCACATTAACTTTCACCAATGTCAAGTAACAATAGTCTGCGCCAGTCGTCGGCCATTGCCGTAACAGCTGTGGTAGCCACTGCCGTATCGTATTGGTTCTACGGAAATCGCAAAAGTAGCTTCAGCTTCAAGAACAACTCGAAACAAATTGCTGCTACCAGCAAAACACACAAATCAACCGAACCATATAGTTCTAAAGTCGATGAGTCGACCATGAGTTGCAGCGGCTCCTCTGTGTCACAAAAGGAAAACGCCACAGTCGTCAAGAGTCGTCAAACTCCCAAGAAAACTGAGATTGTCTCGGCTAAGAAAATTCGACGCGCGACAGTGCCCACATCCAACCAGACAACTCATAGTATCCAACGACGACCACCATTGGGTTCCATAAGCCACAATAACGATCAAAAGACACAGGGAAAAGCACCTGCCGCAACGAAAAATTCCAACACCAAATCAGCGACGAAGATCAAAAAGCGCATTCGAGTACGGGACTCATTATTGCCAGAGCAGTTGCGTCAAAATATCCAGGCCTCCAGAGCTGCTGCTACAGCCTTATCCAGTAGTGGCAAGGAAACAACCGCATCGCCCGTCATGCGCCGAGCCCAACCTGGTCAACAAAGCCGAAAACAAAAGATTCGGGTACGAGATTCTCTTTTGCCGGTCAGCATTCGGGAACGTAAGCAACGAACACAACAACGAGAAGAAGACTTTATTAATAAAAATGCCAAACAACACAAGACCTTGCCAATTATTTCGTCCAGCAAGGCAGCAGCAACAACACAGCCTATTTCACCTACCGCCAGTGTTTCTTTCTCAGCATCGTCCAAACGTGTCCGAACGCCCAAAAAGTTGACTCCAACACGAAGAAATGTGTTTGAAGGAAAGCAGGTTGTTTCTAACAGTAGCGAACAGGGATATTTAAGATAGAACTATAAAGCTGCATCGATGTCAAGTCTATCTCCCTGAACAATATTAGGTTTACGAGTGCACTTTCGCAGTTTTTTTGATAGGGTAACATAACTATTCCATGGAAAATATAATATGAAGTATTGTATATGTTTAATACAAATCGCGGCAGTAGTTTAGAGGAAGACCTGCAATCAATACGTTGTTAGAGGACTCCCCAAAAAGAAGAAGCGAGACATTTGAAATCTAGTTTCCGGCATCATTCTTCCATATGGATTCTTGCCATGGATACGAAATAGTTCCATCAAAAGCTGTGTCCATGATGGTTTTGGCAACAGCTTGACGCATCTGCGAGGCTATTTCCGCTGATAGTAGGTCTGGTTTCCACACTACATCACGGGGATCGTCTCCCATGATACTGCCATAAATAGTCAAAGCTGCCAAGTAGGAACCGGCCAAGCTTGGGTGGCTACCGTCCTGCGAATACAGTTGATAAAAAAGCGAGTGTGGATCGGTACCGGGATTATCCTCGTGTGTATTGCTGTACTTCGTCGCAACTTGACACTGTTTGTAGATGCGTGAAAAGACGAGACCCACGGGAGCCATGTAGGTCGGTCGTCCTTTTCGTGAGGTTGCTTCCATATATTGTTGATAGCCTGCCGTGATGCGAGCTTGCATGGTAGGATAGTCCTTGTAGAGCTCAGGACCGATATCAGAATTATCCACAATTCCATTGCGTCGTCCCCAGGTCATGTAAAACATAGTTTGGGCATTTGGAATCCTTTCCACCATACCATTCAATTGTTTGCTGTTGGAGAGACTCGTGGAAAAGGCATAATCGCGCGGAATACCTGTGACATTCCAAAATCCTGGAACTTGACTCTGTTCTTGCAACAGGACCCAGTTCCATTTTTTTGGTTTCGTGATCAACCATTGGCGCAATTCTTTCGGATCAAAACCTTCGGTAACAAAAATGCCTGATGTTTTTGGTGCATTCATAACCAGTGCACTTTCAACGTGTCCACGAAAAGTTTGTCCTCCAGGATAATGGCTTTTCACAATCACTTGAGCAATCCATTGTTCTTGAAATATGTGTCTCACCATGGTGGGAAGATCGTTAACCTCTGTGTAGGAGTTACCTACGAAAAGTAGTTTCCAGTCGTGTCCTCGATCCAGATGTTCGGAAAAGGTATTGGTGATGTTGCTGATTTCGGTATCAAATAGCCAAGGCATGTTGGAGAGACTCCACTCCGATGTCAGAGAACTCTTTTCTGAACGACGAAAATAGACATCATAAAAGCGAGTAGTCGCAAGGGCTGTGAGAACCAGGAGGGATACCAATCTCGCAGTATTGTAGTTCACAGTTCCCCGCCACTTCGAAATGAAACCAGTGGATGCATGTGCTTCTGTCATGGTTGAGACAGGGTTTATCTTGCAATCTATATCGTTTACATAAGTATGGATTGAGGTTAACAATCACAGGTGAAGCATACCAGCGGACAAGACTAGTTGTTACTGCTAGTAGTTGAGCAAGTTAACACGTCTAATTTACTGAAGCAACTGGACTAGACTACGGTTCTTTTCTCATCTTACATCAACTCCTGGTCTTGATACGGGTCAAATCACGAGTATTCGCACGCAAATCGGTCTTCGTCCGTCTTTCACGCCTACTACTCTAGTAGACTACGGTACTAGACTACTAGCTAGACTACTAGACTAGTACTCTATCTACTAGAGTAGTAGACTCTCTTCTAGCTGCTAGCTAAGTAATAGACATCTAATAGCTCCTATCTACTACTCCGAGTACTCTACTAGCTACTACGGTAGCAGTAGTAGCTGTTCGAGTATTACTACTAATAAGTAGCTTGTAGTAGACTTCTACTAGTAGTACCTAGTAGTAGTAGTAGAATAATATTAGTATGCATGAAGTAGCAAACCGTACTAACTGCTGAGTCTACTACCTGGTACTTAGTACGATAGTACTAGGGCGGGTCTGCTCCTACTACTCCTAGCTAGATCTACTAGTAGTAGACTACTGGTACCTAGTCTAGCTAGTACCACCTTAAAGTACTGTAGCCATCAAGAACAAGGTTCACGAAGTTTGTACCGTACGGCAACCACAAAAAATTAAATAAATAATAAGCTTCAAGAAAGTGCATCATAAAAATAGTACATTATTTCACACAGCAAAATGATGACATCAACGGGCGATACGGAGACTACCGTGTTCCTAGATCTCGAAAATCCACCACCAGCAACAGCAA
>Ga0100392_1003000_pt1 | contig 15548 bp, 19 predicted proteins | sample CryGeymeta201516_FD_81548 | JGI IMG/M metagenome (GOLD analysis project Ga0100392, IMG submission 81548) | Groundwater microbial communities from Crystal Geyser aquifers in Utah, USA - Crystal Geyser metaG 2015-16 | ecosystem: Environmental > Aquatic > Deep subsurface > Groundwater | place: USA... | reverse complement strand
TTCTATTTTTTGTACTGTATCTTTACCTGCTTTTGGGGAAGAAATTTATCTTAAAAATGGCAAGGTAATTTCGGGCATTATATTATCTTCCGATACGGAATCGGTTAATTTAAAAACTGATTATGGCGACACCCGGATAGAACGCAAGGATATTTCAAAAATAGAATATCCAAAATCAGTCAGTACGGTTAAACAAAAAAGACTGGCCTTGATAGCTAACCTTTGCCCTTTTACGACCGATGCGTCTGCAACGCCCTTCTTATGGGAAGCAGGCATTTCTTTTTTAGTAGCCCCGGAATGTAACATACAAATAACAGGGGGCCATCTTTATTTTGGAAATAACGACCGGACAAGTATCTGTGCTATATACGGATATCCGCTTAGGGTTAATGTTGAGTCTACCGCTTATCTCAATGCCGGGTTTGCCTACAGTCTTAATCGTTATTCTTACTCTACTTATCAGGAACCTAAATTCCCTGGTGATAATGGTATATTGACAAATTATTTAGCAGAATACGAACAATATTCTGCTTTATTTGGGTTTGCAACGGAAACCTTTTTTAATTCCGATGGTCATTTTGCATATGAAGCCAAAGTGGGAATTACCTGTACCTGGTCTTCAGAAATAAATATACCCGGTCGTAGCATTAACGGCCTATCGTTTTATGCTGATTTAGGACTTTCATATTACCTATTTTAAATCTTATGCACGGAGAGGATTTATATGAAAGAAATGATACCTTATAAATTTATGGTTTTAGCGATCTTGCTTCTTCTATGCATTGCTACCATGCCTGCTTATGGCGCAGACACAAGGTCCATTCCTTCAACCAAACTAGCTATAGATAAAGATTACATTTTGACAGAAGATGGGATATGGTGGGAAACAAATAAAAATGAAAAAATCCCAAACAGTGAAATTAATTTTGCCGGAATTTATAAAACATTATATTTAAAAAACGGAAGAGAAATACGAAATTTTATTATTTCTGAATCCCTGTCTGATTCTGATTTTATAATTGTTTACCTTCCCTATGATTATCTGGGTATTAATTTAAATAATATTAACCGTTTTTTGAAAAACGATTATACAAATATTTCTATACAGAAAATTGAATCACGTTTTAAAATCAAAATTGGCAGGCAGGAAATTGAAGCAATAAAAAGTATGGATCCCGAATTCCCTACCTTTATTGCCGTAACTACGGGTTGGTGGTTTACTTGCGGTCATTCATTGGTACCCAATGATAATATAACATGGCTTATAGGGGTCATTAAAGTTATAGGAGGATCCTGCATATTTGGAGGATGGTCTAATAACACACCTGTTTGGGGACAAGTAGGTTTGGGACTATGGTGTAGTGCATGGGCTGTAGATATTATTGATTGCCCTGCTGCTGTTGAAAGATACAATAAAAAATTATCCCAAAAATACGAAATACCTGTCAGGATATCAATTAAACCTCAAAACAATACCACTTATCTTGCATGCGAGATAAAATTTTAAAATACAAATTCTTGTCCCACTTCCGAGGTGGGACAAAGATTAAGGATATATAGGTGTCGTGGTTGACGAATAATTATATATTACGGGGTATAGCGGATTTCATGGTGAGCGTGGGCGTCGCGATCTCGCTGGCGGTAGTGAATCCAGAGCCTGGAATGTATAAGGGCATACCCTACGGCAATTTCAGCGCGCGGACCGAGGACGGCGTCCTGATAAAAGGCACGCAACTGCGCCAAAAAGCGCCGGCTGGCGATACCAGGCCCGTCGTTATAGTGGTGCACGGCATAGCCATATCACGGAAGAACCAGCAGATCATGGAGATATCCAGGGATATATGCGGCAAGTTTGACGTAATAGCCATAGACCTGCGCGGGCACGGGGAAAGCACCGGGGAATTCACAGGCGGGGAAACCGAAGCATATGACGTTGCCGCCGCGGTAAATTACGCGAAAAAATGCGGTTATGAGAAAATAGGTGTGATAAGCTTTTCGGCAGGCGGCATAGCCGCAATAAAGGAGCAGGAAAAAAACCACAACCTGAAGGCTATGGTTATTGTAGCCTCACCTTCATGCCCGGAGAAAGCCAAAGGTGAAATGACAAAACTTTTATGCACTGACCAGGTTTTCCTGCAGGCGGCAGGCAAGGCCTTTATGACTTTAAGGAATTCCAGGATAAAAGTCCCTTTGAAGGTCGGCAACGCTTTGAACTCGGTTGACAAGGTCAACTGCCCCATACTTTTCATGCAGGGAAAGAATGACTGGATCGTGGACAGCGACCAATCCCGCATTTTGTATGAGAAGGCCAAAGAACCAAAAAAGCTTGTGATATTGGACAGCACCGAACACGCGGAATGCCTGTATAATGACAAGCGCGCCGAATTCCGCGCCGCCGCGATGGACTGGTTTGACAAGTACCTTAATTGAGAGATTTAGAGATTTACCCCCTGCAGTCCCGATATAATCGGGACTAGACGCGGGGGTTCTTTATGAAAGATTGAGAGATTGTCCCAGGGGGATCCCTTCGGGAAAAAGAAGTTGAATAAATTCTGCATCTATATTTAACTCTGACACGTTGACACGTTGACACGTTGACACGCTTTGAAAGTGTACGACGTTCGACTGCAGTTCAACTCCCGCATGTCATTGCGACCCGCCAATATTCGTGGCGGGGAAGCAATCTGCATTTTTTACCTTCCGTATAAAAATCCCGCCTAAACGTTAAAAAATTCAAAAAAATCACTTTAAACTTGACAAAATGAAGGAATTGTGCTATAATGTTATCAAGATGAATACATTATGTTGAAAAGGAGAATAAGATGAAATTATTATTAGTGCTGCCAAATAGCATATTCAATAAGATCCAACAGTTGATCGAATCAGGGAAATACGCATCTTCTTCGGATTTCTTCATAGCCGCGGTTGAAAACCAGCTGCTCCTGGAAACCACTTTGTCCAAAGGAACGGATGTGGTCCTGCCTGATACCGACACGATCACTAGTGAAAAAACCAGGGAAGACATTGTTAAAAGGTTCGTTTTAAAACCGGGAAAAGAGCTGATAAAAACCGTGGCTACACCGCTGCCTGAGCAGTTACTTTATCCCGGTTCGGATTCAGAAAACGATTTATTTTTATGGGGTCAGATAAACCGTATTTTTCCTATGAAGGTCGGCCTGCGCATCCTGGCAAATCTGCTGGCTGAAAAGAATGAGCAAGATGTTGAACTTGATGAGTTCACTGAAAAGGCGGTGGAACTTGCCAAGCTGGTGCGCAGCAGGCTTATGGCTGAAACCCTGCAGATAACCGGCAAAAAAGATTCTTTGTGGTCAGGCCTGCCTTCGGAAGACTCAGACAAAAGCGCGTCAAGGTATAAAATGCAGTTCCTTGCGTACCTGAGGAAAGACGGAATAATAGAGGGAGGGCTGGGAAGGCTGAAATTCGTGAACCTGAAAAGAGAAGAGAACAGAAAGACCCATATCGGGATTACTGAAAAAGGGCTTGAATTCTGCGTGCTGGAAAATCCGATCCTTGACGCGGGCGTTTATAACAGCGGAAGTTTAAGCGAAGAAGGAAGGCAGTTTTACCTCAGGCATATTTCGTCAGAAGTGCCGGGTGAAACCCGCGCGTTTGTTGACGTTCTTTCCTTATTGAAAGAAGGCAAAAATAGTCAATCATCCCTTAACAGAGAGCTGAGAAAAATCTGGCCAAAGAACTGGTCAGGGGCCGTGATAAACACGCAGCGAAACGGCACAGTATCCCGGCTTGCCGAATTATCCTTAATGGAAAAAATAAAAAACGGTATTGAAGTGGAATACAGGATCAGTAAGACCTGCATAGATTTTCTCGCAAAAGGGACAAAATAATTTTTTTCTATTATCAAGATACGTTGACAACTGTCATTGCGACCCGCCAATTTTCGTGGCGGGGAAGCAATCTCGTAAGGAGAATTTATGGAACTTCCTAAAGGTATTGTAACCATCATATTCACAGATATCCAGGGCTCTACTGATCTGTGGGAGAAGCTGGGGAACAAGTTCAAGCCCGTGCTTGAAGACCACAACAATATATTAAGGAAGGCTTGTTCGGAGTACAACGGCATTGAGGTAAGGTTTGAAGGGGACTCATATATGCTTGCCTTCACAAAGCCCCGGGACGCCATAAGCTTTGCAGTCAAAGCCCAGTATGACCTTAGCAACCACAAATGGCCCAAGGAAGTGGGAACGATCCTTGTCCGTATGGGCATGCACACAGGAGAGCCCCTTACCATAGGAAAGGAATACTTCGGCTCAATGGTAAACAAGGCAAAGAGGGTGCAGGATGCAACCCACGGCGGCCAGATCTTGATTTCAGCAGAGACCGCGGAATCAGTTAAGGATAACCTTCCAATGTTAAAGCTTCAGGAATCTGAAAGTAAGCATTCAGCGATGCACGATGCACGATGCACGAAGAACGAAGTCAGCCTGATCGACCTGAAGTTCCACCGCCTGAAAGGCCTCGAGAGACAAGAACAACTGTTCCAGGTAACCCATCCTTCATTACCCAAGATGAAGTTCCCTGCACCCAGGACCCTTGCCCAGGTAAAACACAACCTTCCTGTTGAGATGACCTCCTTCATAGACAGGGAAGATGCAAGAAAGACTGTCAAGGACATGCTCAAAGACAAGGAAACCCGTCTTATCACCATAACCGGCACTGGCGGCATGGGAAAGACAAGGCTTGCTTTGCACATAGCAGCTGAGTCAATAGATGAGTTCCCTGACGGGGTATGGTTTGTTGAGCTTGCAGAGGTAAAGGACAAGGAGAACGTTGTTCCTGAGATCTGCCTTGCTCTCGGTCTTATGCCTACCCCTGGGCTTGAACCCCAGAAACAACTTGGCTATTACCTTCAGAACAAGAAGACCCTCATAATCCTGGATAACTTTGAGCAGGTGACTGCTGCTGCCTCCTACATCCAGGAGATCTTTGCCAAAGCCCAGTTCGCCAAGGCAATCGTCACCACAAGGATCCCATTAAACCTTCCTGGAGAGATCCTGTACGAGCTCTCTCCTCTTAGCGCTCCCATCCAACCTTTAGCATTCAGCATCCAGCATTTAGCAGATTTAAGCCAATACGCCTCGGTCATGCTATTCCTTGAAAGGGCATCCAGGCTAAAACAGGGCTTTAAAATGACTAAGGAGAACTCTTCTGCCATAGCCAGTATCTGCACCACTCTTGAAGGCATCCCCTTAGCAATAGAGCTTGCCTCATCTAAGATAAAGTATATGACCCCACAGGAGATCCAGGTCCAATTAATTGATAAGTTCAAGGTTCTTTCTACTCCGTCCCCGGGCATTTCCCCCAGGCACCAGAAGCTATACAACACCATAGATTGGTCCTATCAGCTATTAACAGAACAGGAAAAACAACTTTTCGCCCAGCTATCCGTCTTCTCCGGCGGCTTCTTCCTCGAAGCAGCCCAAGAAATTTGTCAGCTGCCTGAAAATGTAGCGCAGGGCTTTAGCCCTGCTGTCTCTGAATTAATTTATTCCTTAAAAGACAAGTCCTTACTTTCCACAAAGGAAGTGCTGGGCAAGACAAGGTTTAGTATGCTTGAGATCGTGAGGGAATATGCGAAATCAAAACTAAAAAAAGAAGAACTAAAAATTATCGCAGAAAGACACGCAAAATATTTCCTAAAGGCTGCAATAGAATATTGTGGAGGACTTGAAGGTCCAGAACCAGAGAAATATATAGTGCCAGTAAAGGAAGAAGTTGAGAATGTGAGAGCGGGAATGGACTGGGCAATAAATGACAAAAATGGAGAATTAGCTTTCGGATATGCAGAGCCCTTGACAAAAGGAGTTCTTAGTGATTATTATTACTTAGGTGATGACGGTGTTAGTCTGATGAAGGAAAAACGCCAGAGATTGGAAAGGGCACTTCCAATTATTGAACAAACCTATGGTGAGTGTTCTTATCAGGTTGCCGAGATTAAATGTTTGCTCCCCTCTTTTTATATAACATATGGTTTCAAACACGAATACGACAAAGTCCAACAATTAACTAAAGAAGCTGTTGAAATAGCACAAAAGATTGATGATAAACCCCTGCTTGCCAGAGCACTCTTTTGTTTTGGTCGGTCATTTTTTAAACCAGATCCTTTAAGGGCAAAAGAATTGGTTGAAAAAAGCTTGAGCATATCAAAGTATCAACAAGACAAAAGATTCACCAGTAGAATTCTGTATATGCTAAGCGTGATTTCAGATAGTTTAGGTGATACTAAGAGTGCAAGAGAATATGCTCAGGAATCTATGAAAATCGTGGAAGAGATAAAATGGAAGATAGGGGTTTTGGGATCCTTGCAGCATTGTGGATGGATAGAATTTGTTGCAGGCAACTTTAATGAGGCGGAGAAACTATATAAAAGAGCACTTACATTAAATGGTGACGATGGTGGAAAACTCACTATTAGGGAATCGCTCAAAGGTTTGTGTCGTATAGCCATGGCACAAAAGAAATATATTGAAGCGAGAAAATTTTCTGAGCAGGTATTGCAGCAGGATCTTGAAGCAAATGTTCCTTTTCGTGTCGGATGGTCTTTCTGTTCTTTGGGCAGAATATCCTATGCAGAACATAAGTATGAAGAGGCTAAAAGATTTTTTAAACAGGCACTGCAATTGATTCCTGAAACTAATCTCCATCCTTTTGCTGGGGATTCTCTTTATAATTTTGGACTAATGGCTTGGGAATCAGAAGAAAAAGAAAAAGCAGTTATTTTTCAAGTTGGTGTTGATAAAATATGGAAAGAACTTCAAGTAATTGACTCTAGTAAGCTCAAAGGAATAGCAAATGAACTCGCCCGCCTTGAAAAAGAAATGGGTAAGGAAGCATTTGAAAAGGCGAAAGCCAAAGCAGAAGCGATGAGTATAGACGAAATCGTTAAATTAGCGCTGGAAGATTGAGGCTTGGGCTTTATGGAAGGTTAAAAATGAGGATATTTTTTTGGAAGGTTATAACATTTTCAGCAGGCCTTCAGTTTTCCAGATTTTTATTTTTCTTTGCTTCAACAGATGTTTGTCTTCAGACCAAATACCATCATTGGGGATGGCAAGCGCAAGAGCGACAAATGGTATATCAAATTCATCTATTTGCCCGATTAGATTAGTTGCCTGCTCGATAAGTTTTTGAACGCGGCTGCGCGGCACAATTGAAATTGAATCTAACAAAATACTCAAGATGAGCGAAAATTCCGTTTCGGTAAGCCCGCTCCTTTTGCAGATCATGAATTTGTGTTTTTCAATTTCTTCAAGAGCAAATTCAGGGATATAAAATTCAAAGAAAGGCAAAAGGAGAATTCTTCTCGCGGAAGAATCTTTTAATAAGGCGGAAATCAGGATATTCGTGTCAATGACTAATCGCATTATCTTTGCTTATATTTTTTAAGTAATCCTGATTTGATTGTTTCGCCGATTGTCAGGATATCACCTTCGGCCAATTTACTGCGAGAAAGAATTTTATTTAAAGACTCGAGTTTTCTGCCGTATTCCCACATAGCTTTGCGGGCGATCCCGGTCCAGTCTATTTCAGGATGAAGTTTAACAATGTATCTGAGTTCCGATGGTATTTCTAATTCTATGGTCTTAGACATAATAACCTCCGTGGCATATTTTCATTACTTTAAATTACTAATAATTATATCACAAAAGGCAATAGTTGTCAAGTTTTAACAATATTTTCTAAGAGAAAAAACAGGAGGGAATCATGGAACTTCCTAAAGGCATTGTCACAATAGTGTTCACTGATATCCAGGGCTCCACAGACCTGTGGGAGAAGCTTGGGAATAAGTTCAAGCCTGTGCTTGAGGTCAATGACTCTACGGTCGAAATTAAGCTACTGGGGTCTTCGTTTCTGGGCATGAACGAGCGTTTTTTTCTTGACAAAAAAGTGATTTTGTATATAATATAGACAGATAATAATGGGAAAAGGATTATTATATGAACACAAAAAGAACAATTTTATCGGAAAGAGAGTCTTCCTTAATAGAAGACCTTATTGCCGGGCATGGGATAATCGTAACGTTTGGCCAGGTTTATAGAGAATTAAAAGCCCGGATGAGCCGCCAGGCAGCAAGGAATCTTATCAGCAAACTGATGAAAAACGGCTGGCTGGTAACCATCAAGAGGGGTGTGTATGAACTCGCGGGTTTGGAATCAAGGGGCTTTGGTTCACTTTCCACGTTCAAAACAGCGCAGGTCCTGGTAAAAAATTCCTATGTTTCATTTGAGGCAGCCCTGCAGCATTACGGAATGTTTGACCAGCATTTGAAAACGATCACTTCGGTGTCGTTAAAAAGATATAAAACCAGTGAGATCCAGGGAACAAATTATAGATTCATAAAAACAAAAAAAGAGCTTTTTTACGGTTATGAAGAAAAAAGAATAGAAAACCATTTGGTAAAAATTGCCACGCCCGAAAAAGCAATGCTTGACCTGCTGAATTTCAAAAGAAATGCTTATTCCATAGATCTGGTTTTGGAAAAAATAAAAGAATATAAAAAGGATCTCGATTTTGAGCGCCTTAATGAATTCTGCGAGAAACAAGCGGTAACGGTTCAGAGGATAACGGGCTTTCTGCTTGACAGAGCCGACATAAACTCAGGCCATCTCCATGATCTGATAAAAACCAGAAAAAATTGTGCCCGCATGACCAAGGACAGCGCAAAATTCAACGCGAAATGGCGGTTGTATTATGAAGAACGTTTTGAATAATACCGTTAATCAGGACTTACTGACCAAAAGAGAGCTGGAGGTTATAAACAGAAAGACCCTGCGTTACCCGCTGGCAATTGCCGAAAAAGACTATTTTCTTTGCATCGTCTCAAAAATTATTTACGATTCAGACCTGTCAGATAAATTAGTCTACAAAGGGGGCACGGCAATATATCATTGCTATCTGCCCCAGCTTAGATTTTCAGAAGACCTTGATTTTACCTCCACGGACAAATCTCTTACTCTGGAAAAGGTTAAGGCAGTTTTGGAATCGGCGGATTTTTTAGAGGTTAAGAAAGAATACGCGTCAAAAGCAACCATAAAAATTGAACGTCTGAAATATGACGGGCCGCTTGGCCTGCCGAATTCCTTAAAAGTCGAAATCGATGTTTTACAGAACGTGGTTCTGCCGGCAAGAGAAATAGAGTATAAAAATGTCTGGAGGATGAAAACAAAAGTCAAAGTAATGGACATAAAAGAAGTCTGCGCGGAAAAAATAAGGGCAACAAGCGACAGAAGCAGGTACAGAGACTTCTATGATTTATTTATGATTTTAAAGATTATGGTTTAAGGCCGAAGGATGTTCTCGCGCTCCTGAGACAAAAGGAAATAAGGAGGACAATAAGCAATAAGTTGATTCTGTCTAACTGGGAGCTTGCCAGAAAGGAAAAAACCGAAGAACTGGAGAGAATTTATTACGTGGAAAAAGTGCCCGATTCAAAAATAGAGAAAATGTTAAAAGAGTTAAAATTTAAAGATATCGCGAAACCATTCTGAGATTTAAAAGTTTAAAAACCAGGTTATCGACGGTATTGCCGCGCCCCTCGGGCCCGCAATGACATTAAAAACGTCAATGAATTATATAAAATTCAATTTACGACGTATGACCCGCCCAGTAAAATTAGCGGGCAAGCTGCACGACGGCAGTTCAATTCCCGTCCACAATTCTCTTCCTTACTGTAAGTAATAAACCCATCTAAACTTAAAAAAATTCAAACAAAAATCATTTTTCACTTGACAAATGTATATTTTTTTGATATACTATATTTATGAAAATATTACCTGAACCGATTTTCTTTGAATGGGATAAGGGCAACATTGATAAAAACTTAGTCAAACATAATGTTGCAAATAGAGAAGCTGAAGAAGTTTTTGAAAATGATCCAAAATTTATTTTCAGGGATGAAAAACATTCCCAGAAAGAAGAAAGGTATGGTCTTTATGGCAGAACAAAAGCAGAGAGATTACTTTTTGTGGTGTTCACTATTACAAAAGACAAGGTCAGAGTAATATCAGCACGAAATATGAGCAAAAAAGAAAGGAGAGTGTATGAAAAAAAAATTAAAACCTATCCCAAGATTTAAAAATGAGGATGAAGAAAGAAAGTTCTGGGCAAAGCATGATTCAACTGACTATTTCGATCTAACTAAAGCCGAGCCGGTCATTTTCCCAAATTTAAAACCCACGACTGAATCTATTTCTTTAAGAGTACCCGGGTATTTATTAGCGAGGATAAAAGAGCTGGCAAATTCTAAAGACGTTCCTTATCAATCTTTGATTAAAATATTTCTTTCAGACCGGATAAAGCAGGAATTACGAAAAGCGGCATGACAGACAATAACCAATATATTATTATAAAGGGAACAATGGAGGCAAGAGATGTATAAAACAAAATTCTCTAATGATGAATATTTCAGGAAAAATTTTACCGAGTTAGTTAATAAATACGGCGGGCTGTGGATTGCGATCGCAGGCGGCAAAAAGGTGATGGTTGGCCCAAAACATATGCTTTCGGAAATGTTTAAGAAGGCAAGGAAAAAATTTCCAGGCGACACACCTTTAATCTCTCCTATTCCAAAGAAAGAAGAGATACAATGTATTCTATAATCTTTCCTTACAAGGAAAGGCAGTCTTTTTTAATGCCTATAATTCCTTTAATTCTCTCTGGTAAAGGAATCCAGTTAGCCACTGAAGCATTTGTTGATTCCGGCGCTACTTATAGCATTTTTGACCTTAAGCTTGCAGAAATCCTCGCTTTTGATTTAAAGACAGCAAGAAAGCAAATGTTCGTAGTGGGAAACGGAGGTTTTATACCGGGTTACATTATCAATATCTATATGCAGATTGCAGAATGCAGGTTTAAAACCGATGTTGCTTTTTCCGATAAATTAAATGTAGGCTTCAATCTCATTGGAAGAAAAGGAATTTTTGAAAATTTCTCTGAAATTATATTTCGTGAAAACAAAAAAGAGATCGAATTCAAATATTGATATGCCTTAAAAAAGAAAATATAAACACCCAAAACCGCCTTATCTTTTAAAGCGGTTTTTTTATCCTGATTGAGGGAAAAATGCGGTTGCGAAAGAAATATTATAAATATTACGAGGATATTTACAAGGCCGTTTTCAAAGCCGGCATAAAAAGTTATGCAAGGGTAGTTGCCGGAACAAAAATTTACAAGCTTCCTTTTAAAAAAGTATTTGACAAGCGGTTAATACCTCCGCCTGCGAAAACCGTTGAATTTGGGTGCGGTGAAGGGGAATATTCAATTATGTTTGCAAGGCAGGGATACAGCGTGCTGGGGATTGACGCGTCACCCAGCGCGATCAGGCAGGCAAGGAAGAGCGCGAGAAAGGCAGGGCTTAAAAATGTAAAATTCAGGATAGGCGATATAACAAACCTACCGTTTCTTAAAGACGAAAGCTTTAACCTGGCTCTGGACTACCACTGTTACCATTGCTTGAGTAAAAGGGAGGACAGGCCGGCATATTTAAAAGAAGCATATAGGATCCTAAAGCCGGGCGGGATATTCCATATGGAAGAAATGGGTTATCCGGAAAAACCGAAGAAAATGCTTAACTATTTTAAGAAATACGGAATGAAATGCAGGATTGAGAGAGAAGGCGCGGTCACGCGGTATTATTCGGCAAGATTGTTCAAGAAGAAATATGAGGGCAAAGAGGTTAAGATACCGATGCTGGCGATGGCGCACCGCTTTTTCAGCAAAAAGAAGGAACTTGAAAAAAGGCTTTCCGAGCGCGGGTTTAAGATATTGCGCAGTTTTTACGGGAAAGAAGAAAAATTGGGAAGAAGGGACATTAATGTCTATGCGCGGAAGTGCAGATAGCAAATCGCGTATCGTTTTTTACGACGGGATTGCCACGGGCTTTGCCCTCGCAATGACACAAGAAGGCGTCAAACAATTATGCGAAAATTAGTTGATTAAGGTTTTTGCTGGACACTGGACACTGGATACTGGACACTGGTCACTGCATCTCAAGTTCAACCGTTCTCGTACCCCGTTTCATACATAGCGATGACATTCTCAGGGGGGCTCACAGCCTGGATCGCGTGGCACGGGGCAAGGATATAGCCCCCGCCTTTACCTAGGATCCTGATATTATCGATCACTTCCTGCCTGACCTCCTCAACAGAACCGAAAGCAAGCGTGTACTGGTTATCAACCCCGCCGTGAAATATAAGCTTATCCCCGAAATCTTTTTTCAGGCCTTCTCGTTCCATTCCTTTGCAACGCCACTGAACAGGGTTCAGCACGTCTATGCCCGCTTCTATCAGGTCAGGTATTATCTTCCTTGCGGCTCCGTCAGTATGGTGGAACACGAACGCGCCTGCCTGGTGCACCAGGTCCATCATCTTCTTCATCCAGGGAAGCATAAATTCCCGTATATGCTGCGGCGAATACATCAAATCCTGTTGCCCGCCAAGGTCTTCAGCAACGTATGAGATCATGACCTTCCCGGGTATAGCCTCAAAGATTCTCAGGGTGTTCTGGTAAGCAAGGCCGAAGAGTTGGTCAAGGCAATAATGCACTATATCCGGGTTCAGGATAAGGTCCAGGAAAGCCTGCTCCTGGCCTCGCAGGTTCTTATATATAAGGAAGGGCTCTGAACCCCCGCCTGGATAGGGTAGTCATCCATTCCCTTTATCTGGCCGGGGATCTCCGAGTAATCATACCAGTCAGGGCTGGGCCATTTGTAGTTCTTTTTCATCTCATCAAGGGTCTGGTATTGGGCAAGCGGGTTGAATATACATTCATTATATACCCCTGTGCCGTAGCTTATATTTTTATGCCTGCACCCGAACGTATCCATGCCCTCAGGAACAGGCGGCCCGGTATATTTCGGGCCTACCCCCGCGATGCGGTCGATATGCAGCTTGTCCAGAAGAGCGTTGTCGTCGCATCCCATATATTTCTTAAGTTTCTCGTGCGCTTCCGCAGTCGCGCTGTAGTTCATCGGAACGCGGTCCACCTTCTGCCGCTTTAAAACCGCAAGCATCCTTTCTTTTGGAGTCATTGTTTCTTTTGGCATAGCACACCCCCACTTTATGATAATAACTATTATATTGTTTTTTTAGATTTTATCAAGAAAAAAAGAAAAAGCTTGACAAAGTTAAAAAAATATGTTATAATAGTTATCAGAATGATAATGATTATCAAAAAGAGGTTTATATGATATCCGATTGTTCAGGATGGCACGGGAAGTTCAGGGGTCACGGCTGCCGTTTTACGTTGCCAAGGGAAGCAGTCCTGAATTTCTTAAGTAAAACCGATAAACATCCCAGTGTCGATGAGGTATTTTCGGCAGTAAACAAATTATACCCGGGAATAGGCATAGCCACAATCTACAGAACCCTGGATCTGTTGTCCCAGATAGGCCTGGTGGTTAAATTTGAATTCGGAGACGGGAAAAGTCGCTATGAACTGGCAGAAAGCAAGAGAGGGCATCACCAACATCTTGTATGCACGGAATGCGGCAAGATAATTGATTACAGCAATTTCGTCGAAAAAGAGGCAGAGTTTTTTAAAAGACTCGAAAAGGAACTGGCGAAAAGGTATAATTTTAGGATAAGTTCGCACCAGATACATTTTTACGGCCTATGTAAGGAATGCAGTTAATTTTTTTTTCTTTGTAATTGATAATTATTATCAATAACAAAAGGAGGTTAAAATGCCAAAAGGCAATGGAACCGGCCCGGCAGGTATAGGGCCTATGACAGGAGGCAGGGGAAGAGGATGGAGAAACCGGTATTATGCGACAGGACTTTCATGCTGGCAAAGGTCTTTGCCGGGTTATTCTGCTTTGCGCGCAGTTCCCACAGCAAAGAAAGAAACAGATGTGCTCAGGGAGGAAGCGCAGCTTTTGGAACAGGAATTGCAGGGCATTAAGAAGAAACTTGAGGATATTGAATCAAATTCTAAGGAAGGTGCGTAATGAAAGTGGGTGTAACCCTGGAAGATGAAAAAGGGCTGTTGGGAAATGTCGCGCAGCACTTCGGCCAGTGCAAATATTTTTTCCTGGCTAATATAGAAGATAATAAAATAAAGGATTCAAGTGTTGTACCGAATACCGTTGCGCATGGCGGCGGAGGGTGTGTTGTGGTGGGTGAGCTTCTGAAATACAAAGTTACCCATATAATTGCAGGCAGTATGGGTTTGAATGCCCAGAACAAGCTTGCACAGGCCGGCGTCAAGATTTTTGGTTATTCAGGCAGGGTGAACGATGCCATTGACGAACTGCTGAAAGGCAAACTGGGAGGCCTGGAAGCCTGCCGCGAGCACGGCGGGGAATGCCACTAACAGTATGATATCGAATAATTAAATGAATATAAAACTCATCGCGGACGGTTCAACCGGTTGGGAACGGCTTATTTGCAGGTGGGCGTCTCTATGGTTGCGGGGGAAGACGTTCTTTTTGACGCCTTCAGCAATAAATTTATAAGGCTGAAAGAGGGCGAAAGCCTGGAGATATAACCTACAGAAAGGAACAAAGGTGAAGAGACAATATCTTATTCTTTCGGTTCTTATTGCCGCAATAGCCGCGGTTATAATGCTATCCAGCCCGCGGATTTTGAATAAAAGCAGACGGGGAAAAACCATAGGCGAAAAGATGGATTCCTATACGCTTTCCGCGGGAGATTTCTTAAGCGATCGCCTTGCGGAGAATGGAGTTCCAGAAACCATCGTATATCCCGTAATAAAAATCTTCAGCGAGACTTTTGACCTGCGTTCATGCAGGGCAGGGAACAGGTATGATATCGGCTGGCTCGGGAACAACGAATTCGCGTATTTCAGGTACTGGACGCACCCGACAGAGTTCTATACCGTCCGGAGAGTATCCGCGGACAGCTACACGCTTAAAAAAGAAAAACTGGAATTAAAGAAATCAATAATGGGGGCGGACGGAAGCATAGAAACAAGCCTTTGGGAAGCAATGCAGGCGCAGGGCATACCGGGTGAATTGATAGTAAAGCTAACAGATATCTTTGCCTGGCAGGTGGACTTTCTGACAGAGCCGCGAAAGGGCGATACGTATAAACTCGTATGGGAAAGATACGAAGGGGAAAACGGATTAGCTATTAACGGTAAAATACTGGGCGCGATGTACCGCGGCAAAGAGTCGGGGATCAATCTCGCGTTCTATTTCGAAGGGCGCTGCTATGATCAATCCGGGAGGTCCCTGGAAAAATTATTCCTGAAAGCGCCTCTCAATTACAGGCGCATAAGTTCTTATTTTTCTCTGAGGCGTTTTCACCCTATTTTAAAGATATTCCGCCCGCACTTCGGCATTGATTATGCCGCTGCAACAGGCACGCCGGTTGTAAGCATAGGGGACGGCGCCGTTATTTTTAAAGGATGGAAAGGCGGCTACGGAAACTACGTATCGATCAGGCATAACTCCATATATACCTCTAATTACGGCCATCTTTCAAGGTATGGAAAAGGTATAAGAAACGGGTCAAGGGTCAGGCAGGGGCAGGTAATCGGTTACGTGGGCA
>Ga0100392_1002963_pt1 | contig 15652 bp, 16 predicted proteins | sample CryGeymeta201516_FD_81548 | JGI IMG/M metagenome (GOLD analysis project Ga0100392, IMG submission 81548) | Groundwater microbial communities from Crystal Geyser aquifers in Utah, USA - Crystal Geyser metaG 2015-16 | ecosystem: Environmental > Aquatic > Deep subsurface > Groundwater | place: USA... | reverse complement strand
TTTGAGCGAGCCACTCGCCAATGGACTTATGGATCGCTCATAATGTGGAACAGGTTCATTTTACCAAAACTAGGCTCACAATTTACCATAAAAATAATAAAATAATAATATTTACCCCTTACAGGGAATGTTTTATGGAGATGGTTCAAAGAGCAGTTGATGAAGCCCTCCGGTACGTTTTGATAAACTCTGACTCTGCAAGGGATGGTTTGCTTAATTTACGGAAATGGAAACCTATGCTTGGTTGTTCCTTTCAAGACTTGACATTTGTTGTTCCTGGAGGACCAAATTTCGAAGTCACCGAGTTTCCCGGCGAGAAACGAAAACTTGTTGAGCTACTTCGAGAAACTGGAGCGGAACACCTCATAATTATGACCGGTGACAGCCATGCCAGCTATTTGACAAAAGTATGTATACTTGATTGCAACTAAATACACTGCGTTTCGTCTCCTGACAATGTTTCTTCCTTTCGTTCGCTCCCTTGGTGCAATAATTTTAAGACACCTAACATTGTAGGATACCCATTGTACACCATCGTCGGTTCTGGTTTGACCCAAGGTTACTCGTACGACAGGTACATCGAAAATTACGGTGACGTCAGTCATCGTTTCCTGGTGGCTGCTGGGTCCAGTAATATGTTAAATACTGCAGCAACATTTGCCGAGGTCAAAGTCATGTTTGACAATGATGGCGTTTTTGTCCGCTTTATTCCGCATCTCCTCGATGGCCGCGGAAAAGATAATGGGGATGGATGGACAGGAGAATGGTATGCCCAGACCGAAGCCAACGCCAACGAACCTTGGGCCGCCCAGTACGATATTCGTGTGTCGGATCTGGAGATTGCGAAAGCTCACGTTGACAAATGTCAAGGGTGAAGAGAAAAGCTTTCCTCTGGCCTAGGGATTGAGCTGTGGTGAAGGTTTCTATGACTTTTTCAAAGACAAGTGGGGTAAGTCAAGATGTTTTCAGCCGATTCCATTGACCAATTCTTTGAATTTACTAAATCACGTCGCTTTCCTTACTACCTTCACAGGAGCATTTTCTTACACTGTCACCACGGTAAGACGCAACTGGAATTACAGTGGTTGCTAGTTGTCAAGTTTACTGCATGATACTTACGCGATTGTACTCTTTCTAGATCGAGACGTACGCACCAAGCATTGCAAATCAAGAATTGTGTGCATTTGCGGGATACGTGGGCGATGCGATTCCATGGTCGATCAAAGAAAACGATGCAGAAGTTGCTAGTGGAACACAAAGTCTCAAAATCAGGAACAACGTCTTAGCCAACTCAGCTGGCGATTTGAATGACCTTGTGCGTTATGGAACTGCAGAGGCTTATACTCCAGTTGGAGGAAACTCCGTTGGTGTTCCGGTCACTGATATCATCAACGAACCCGAATTCTACGGTGGATTTAAGGTAGCGGTGAAGGTAAGGTCGTGCAACATTGCAAATGGTGGCGCTTTCCGGACTCTGTACTGATCTTTATAAACATTCTCCACGACGTAATCTTTGCTGTCTGTAAAACCAGGGTTGGACTGGAAATAGTTTTGACGAGCCCAGTGTCCAAGAAGCATACCTCGATTATTTGGCATCCGAGTCCAAGGACACTACTCTATTAATGACTGTCTACCTGGCCCAATACTACCCTGATCTTCCCTCGCTTTAATGCGATGGCCTGTGTCCTTTTTATGGCTACTTTGCGTTAACTGTAGTGAATGGAGCTCTTCTTGTATATGAAAGTGTTGCCAGTTTTTGCAGTTTTTTTATAGTCCTTTCGAGTGACCGAGGAGGAGGACTGTCTCGTAAACCCAGCGGAACTGGGAAGTTCTAAAGTGACATAATATTGCTTGAACGTGTTATGACTTGTGCATGAATACATATAATTTAATATTATTCTTTAGTACTACCGTAGAGCACTACAATTCTATTCCGCATGCGTTGTAAAAGTGAATTTGGGCGGTCGCTGCTCCAACTCAGAAGAATCTAACGCAGAAGACAACAAATATTGTGCAACACGAAACTGTTTGATTTAAAAGGTGAAACTGTCGAAGTTCTGCGGTTGCGGTTGCTGTTGCTGTTGCAGTTGTTGGTGGCGATATTGTACATCCCGTTCAAGTTGATAGGCTTCCAGCAAATGCAGTTCTCGTGTCGCCGCATTATGTTGCTGTTGATATTGATACTGTTCGCGAATCGGAGTGGGTTCAAAAGCAGACATATCCAAACGGTCGTACCTAAGCATGCTACCGTTGTTGCATCTGAGCGCAGAATCATCCTTCGTGGCATTTATGTTTCCAAAAACAGACATGATTTCATGTTCGTTCGCGCTGATACTGTCGCAGTTGAATGCTGCTTGGTCGTAATCGTGATCCATACCAAACAAGGGCGGAAGCGCGGGAATACTTACTCGAGCATGCAACTTGGGCATGGCTGAAATAGCAGCGTCGTCCGTGCTAGTGCTGGCATTGTTGCTATTATTGACTGTGAATGTACTGTTGTGAACTTGGTCTTGATTCTGAAGACAATCCGTTGGATTGGAAACAATGCGGGGCATCATTCCACGAGAAAACTTGTAAAGGCGATCTTCCACTCCAAGACAATGCTCAATACCTCCGCTTCCTCCTCCGTTTCTATCCGGAGAGACACAGCGAGAGCTCAAGGTTTGATTGAGCTCTGCCAATTGACGCTCGGCTATTTCCACATTGGCGCGCATGCGAGCCACATCTTGGTTCATATCCGTGGTGGTGCTGTTGCTGTTGCTCCTACTCCTGCTACTGCCGCTGCTGCCGTTGTTGCTGCTGCTACTACTCCTAGTGGTAGTGCTGCTGTAAGTCATGGCGTCGTCAGTAGTTGCTCCTGTAGATGTACGGTATGCTTTGCGCATTCGCTTCTTCATGGCCTTGGAACTTCTGTACTTGCTGTGAAGGGCATCTCGAAAGTGCTGCGCGGTCGTCGTACGAACGGCGTGCTCTTCCACGAGCGCCCAACGTTGTCTTTGAGCAGAACTAGGTCTAGTGTTGCTCGATGATGTCGCCTTGCATGGAGCCTCATCGTCCGAGCACGAGCTGCTCTCTTTTTTAATGACCCTGGCGGGAACTTCGCGCACAAAGTTTCCCGTAGCGCGCACACGCTCAACAAGACGATTGATGACTTGTGACTTGGTCACCTTGTTTTCGGCACCGGCGTAGGCGTGCATTTCTTCGCGAACCAGTTCGTCGTAACGGAGATTACCGGAGTGCTTGGAGTGCTTCTTGCCACGTCCAATAATCACGTGCAGCGTGGAGGGAACAAAGTCTTCCGGTAACAGAACCAGTCCCAGTCCCAGTCCCTGTCCTAGTTCTTGCTGAAAATCAGCAGTGCTCTTTTCCGACGCTGGAGCGTTAATAGTCATCTTAAGATGCTTCAAGATGCTTCTTGTGCTTGTGCTTCTTCTTGGGCGACGTCTCAATTTTCAATATTGTGAGTGGCTGGTACCTGGTAATAAGTTATAATAGCACAAGCGCACAAGCAGCAGACGGGACAGACGCAACAGAAGCAGTTTTATTCAAAGTGGAAGCAGTAGTTGATATTATCTGGTACCTGGTGGTACCTGGTACAAGTACTTTTATTTGGAAGATGATACTATCTACCACAAACGCGAATTATGGTTTTTATTATTTTATCAACAACAGAGAGAAGTAGACTGCTGTTACTTCAAAAGATAATACTAGACTACTAGTACCAGAAGTAGACTACTAGTACCAGTACTACTAGTACATTACTACCAGGTACTAGACTAAGAAGAGAACAACTGACTTGTTTTACAAACTGACTTTGATGTATTCTTACTACAGTACAGTACCTGGTACTAGTACCAGGTACCAGGTACTACTACTACTAGTAATAAGTAATTAGGCCTTCGAGGGAACCTAGTATCGTAAAACCAACAAAAGCTGCCTCTAAATAGTAGTACCTGGTAAAGCCAAAATCTTGCGTCATTTTTTGGAACAGGGGAACATAATATCGAATTTAGAGACATTTGATAGCTTCATTCAAGATTCTACTTGGATGCAGTTATAGCTATTGTGTAGAAATGGACCATTTCGATGTTCAGCAGACATTACTGTTTTAGAAAAAATTCTTTCAAGGATTCGAAGATATTTTTCTTGGCAACCCAAAAAGCTACCAACAGCTGGAAGCCAGCCATGGTACAGTTCCACTAGCTACCTGCTACTTCAACAAAGACCAAATTTTAAATAGAAGTCCTTAAAGATAAATTCATTCATTTTTCCTTTGACGAAGCCGCGACTTACTGTACTGGTAGTGTATCTACTACCAGTAGCTACAGTACCTGGTACTACACACAGTGGTACTACTAGTAGTAGTCGTAGCAGTACTCCTATGAATCATAGTAGGTACTCGTACCTGTACTGGGGTGGCTACTAGCTAGCTACCTGGTAGCTACAGCAGTAGCTGGTAGGGTCTAGTCCTACTACTACCAGGTAACAAGTACTAGTACTCTACTCTAATACTAGTACTAGCTAGTAGTCTACAGTAGTTCCGGTACAATATTGCAAGCTCAAGTATGAATCCAAATTCGGGATTGATATTATTGTCATTACTAGTACTGTACCTGGTATTATTATTACCAGGTATTTCACAGTTTTAATAAGAACGAAATTTGTCTAGTCTACTTGGTAGTACCTTGTAGTCTAGTATGGTCTAAGTGATAATACTACTGGTACCAGTGCCTGATAGAAAATCTGACAAGAGCTGCGAAGAATTATTGAGGTTGGTACGGGATGTTCGGAGTTCCAACTACTGGCTACAGTACCAGGTAGTACGGTGCGTAGTCCAATGCTGGTACCATAGGACCATACTCGTTCACTCGGTTTCGAACATTTGGCATTCCTTCAGAATTAGGCTTCAAGTTTCGTCTGACACTTGCTCACTGCTTTATTGCTTTAGGACTAGAAAAGTCTAGGCCAGGCCATACCATGATTGTTCTACTAGTAGTACCAGAATAAACTGGCACAAATACAAGTAATAGTGGGCCATTCCTGAAATTGACTACCAGGTAATACCAAATTCATTGAGCCATTTTGTTCACAGTACTACTACTAGTAGTAGATACTCGAGTACTACGGATCTGGTACCTGACAGCTGCTTGATTCAACAAACGAATGTTCAAAGATTCATCGACTTGAAATTTTAGCAGTCCAGGTGGTCTGAAATAAAAGTCATATGCACCTGTACTGAGTCGTAGTAATAACCTAGACCACACCAAAAGCAAGTCTGACACCACACAGATACAAGCGTTGGAGCTAGCTACTAATATGATATTACAGGCACTGGTCGCAGCAATCGCAGTTGACCTTGTCGCAATCCAAGGCAATAAATTCGAGATCGTGTGCCTTTTTCAAATCACAAACACCTTGCGGGAGACTCCCGGTCAAGTCCGTATCGTACGCGCGAAACTCCAACAGGGAGGTCATTTCTTCAAAATTAATGGGTATGCTGCCGTCGAAATTGTTGTGGTCTAAAAGCAGACGCGTCAATCCCGTCAGTGTGTGCAACGTACTTGGAATCGACCCGCTCAGGTTGTTGCCTTGCACGCGAACCTCCTTAACTTTGTGAATGTCGTCAAAGACATCTGGCAACGGTCCATGTAGCTCATTGTTGTCCAAAGCAATAATGTGAATATTCTGACAGGATTCAATCTCGGGAGCGATGGTGCCAGTAAGCCTATTTTTTGAGAGACGAAGCTCCACCATAGTCCGTAAACGAAAGATTTCGAAAGGAATGTGTTCGGAAAGGTCGTTGTCGTTGAGCTTGAGAAATTGTAAACTGGAGAGTCCGGCCAAATACGGAATCGATCCTTTTGCAGCATATGAACACGAACCAAATACGGTGCAAAATAGAAATGGTGAGACGAGCTATCACCGCAACGCAGCTAAACAAACATACCTTCTTATCGCATCGTACCTGTGAGCTTGTTTTCTTGGAAAGCTATTGTATCGACCTTATTCCAAAAGTTCATTTCCGCAGGAAGAGTTCCAGTGAGTTCGTTGTTAAAGAGTTGAATACTCTCGAGATCTGTCATTGTGCCAATCGTTGAAGGAAGCGTTCCTGTCAACTTGTTTTGTTGAAGCCAGAGATATTCCATGTCGGGCAGCTGAGAGAACAGCGACGGAGGTAACGTTCCGGTGATAGCATTTCTGCCTAGATTTAAAATTCGAAGTTTTGAAAGAGCTTTTAATTCCTCTGGTAGCTTTCCTTTTAGATTGTTCATTGTCAAATTCAAATGGACAATGGTGTGGTCTTCTTCGCACCTAAGATATGAGAAAAAAGTAAACCGAGAAATAAGTAAACGCAGGAAGTACCTTTCGCAGATACATTAAAAAAAACACTTTGATCAGGCAAAGCACGACATATTGAGGTGAGCTTACTGTACACCAAACCATTTACAAACTGGAACATGTCCTCGCATCCAATTTGTATTCTCGCGCCATATCGTCGAAGCGGACGGATCACTGGAAACATTGTAGGTCAAATATCCGTTGGTCTCAACTGTGAGAAGAGCAAAGCAAATGCAGTGTGGTCAGCAAAAGCGCAGCAAAATAAAATTAGAGAAAATAAATCATTCCAAAATCTACTCACAGTACAGCACGGCCAGAGAATAGACTTCCAATTTTGCTTCCATTAATAAATCTTCTTGTTTGTTGGCCAGAATAGGATGATCCAACAGTAATGATGGATCTTCCAAACTCGATATCCAATGCAACGCCAAGTATTGTGATGATTTTTCCTGTTGCAAGTCTTCCGAGGATGATACATTGTGTTCTACCAAATATGCTTGAAAATCATCCAAAATAGATGATTCGGGAACGATAGTGACAACGGGTGTGTCAGTATTAGCAGGGCTAATAAAGTTGCCATCAGTCTTGGTGGTAAAAGCCCCCATTTTCCAAGCAGCAAATGCTCCTACAAGTCCCGCCATAACAAGGACAAAGGACAACCAATTGCAGCACAATTCTTGGCAATATGGTCTGCCACGTCCTTGATGACGTTGCTGTGGACTAAACATACCGCCGCTGCGTACATTAACCTTGCGGCGCCGTCGTTGACTCCGCGTCGTGCGATATTGCTGCTGTTGCTGGGTGGATTTGGTATTGTGACTACGTTCATCCAACCAAATATCGACCAGACTCGACTGCATTTTTCCCAAAAAAGTGTTCGGTGCTCTACCAGAACTTGCATCATTGCTTTTGTAATTCTGGCCGTAGGTACTATTATTACTATCGGCATAGTAGTCCCCCAACGATGCATCCATGAGATTGATGGTTTGATCGACATGCCGCAAATCTTGGCGATTCGCAAATAAATTGGTAGAAGCACTGTCCACAATACCAGCATTGTTTTTGTTTTTGATTTTGGAATGATGACGACCAGCGATATCACCGAGTAAACTTTTGTTTTGCTGCTGCTGCTGCTGATGAGTAGCAGTCACATGTTTTGCTCTGTTTCTCCATTCTTCTTGCTGTTGTTTTTGTTCCTTTGGATTCCAATCCAAATCACTAGTGTTACTGTTGTTGTTATACGCATTGTGTGTTGAAAAAGAGTCGTGATGTCCTTCCATGTCTTGACTGTATTCGCTTGAACTTGCACTGCCGTGTAGAAATGAAGTGTTCGAGTTATGATAAATGGCTTGATGTTCCAGCTTGTGGCCGCGTTGTTTTTGGTGTCGGAGTGGTTCATCACCATAGTAAGACTCATAGTTTGTATCATTCTCGTAATCGTCCTCATCACTGTTGTTGTTGTCATTGTCGAGTAAAAACTGGTGTGCAGTTTTTCTTGACTTTGCAGTAAATGATGAGGATTGTATTTTCTGTAATGAAATCAAATCATTGTAATTACTTTCACTACTGCCATCATTACCACCAGTGGCTGCTGTGGTTGTTGCTGTTGTCACCATTTGTTGAATGGTAGATGCCAATGCATTGTTGTTACTAGTACTAGTACTGGTACTAGTACTATTAGTAGCACTGTTGTTGCTTCCTACTACTACGTTAGAAGTCATGGGTGGTTGTGCAGTTGTAACGCCTCTGGCAGGTCGTTGTTGTTGACTTGTCAATTTTGTCAGCGCGTCTAATTTTTCTGTTTGTGTCATGCTCTCTCGATGTTGTTGTTGCTGCTGCAAAAACAATGCGGCCGAAGCTCTAAGGCTGCTGCTAGTGCTGTTGTCGTGAATGCTATGCAATGCCATTGAGTGTGGTGGAGTAGGCGACGTGGGTGTAGCCAGTGCAATGGCTGCTGCTGTAGATTGATTTTTCACACTGGTAGTGTTGGAGGCAGTCCTTCTACTACTAGTATTAAAAGTAGTATTCCATTCAAAATTGCTATTGTCTCTGGTATTGGTCTGCAAACTACTCCTGCTAGCAGTACTTCTACTAGTCCTAGTGCTAGTCCTGTTGTTGTAATGACTGCTCCTACTCCTGGAAATGTCCCTGATCCGACTGCTGCTGCTGCTGCTGCTGCTGCTGTTGGCGGTGTTTGTGTTTTTCATTGCACGTGATTGAGCTGAATCGGAAGAGCCCACCTGTGTCACGAGCAAAGTCAGATGACCTGTACTTCTTCGTCCTGATGACGTCGAAGAAGAATGCGTCATGGAAGTTGCAGCACGCACCGAAGAGGACATAGAAAGCCCTTCTCTTCCTTTACTCTTGCGACTACTGCTGGCGCCACTTCTCCCGCTGCCTCTCTTGCCCATTGCTTTCATGTGCGCGCTGCTACTAGTCGTAGCAATTCTTTTGCTGGCCAGTCCCATCAGATTTGGAGACGACGAGGACGAACCCCGCGGTTTCGATGAGGTCGACGACAATGCAGATGACGACATTCCCATATTGGAACGCATCATCGTCAAAGCGGCTGCTTTTTGTCGTCCTTCTGTTTCTGGATTTGTCATGATACTCTTACTGCTACTGCTGGCAGCACGATCGCGATCACGATCACGATTGCGACTTCTGCTACTTCTACTAATGGCTGCTACAGCATGGTCATCGTCATCATCATCATCATCATCATCATCATCATCATCATCATCATCATCATCATCATCATCATCATCATCATCATCATCATCATCAGAATCATCATCATCAGAATCATCATCACCTTGATAAAGTTCCATCTTGTGCAAACTGTTACTCGGAACACGTTGAAAGTCGCTATTCTTCTTTGTCATTGTAAATGTTGTTGTAGAGCTTTTGGAGGTGTTCTCAGTAACTTAGAGTTGGTGGTGAGGTGTGAGACTGGTTATTAAAAAAAAAATAGAAGACACTTTTGTTATTATTTACTACTCTACTATTAAAATAATTATAGTGTCTTTTGGGGGGTTGACTCTACTACTAGTAGATTACTAATAATAGACAACTTCTCAAGTACGTAGTAGCTACCAGTACCAGGTAGTCTACTGTAGAGTACTTTAGTACCAGGTAGAGGACTGCTACTAGAGACTCTAGTACCAGTACACGTACAGTAGTATTTGATTGCTACTCGTACTACTGTACCAGTAGTAGGTATAATAATTGTACCAGGTACCCCCCTTCCCCCCAAAAAGACTGACGACGAAAGCACATTCTTTGAAAGACATAGATAATGACCGTTTCTTTTCCAAGTGTTCCAAGGTGCAACAAGGTGCAACAAGGCGCAACGAGGCGCAACAAGGCGCAACAAGCGTGCTTTTTACTGGTCTAGTGAAAAAAAATGTATACGTCTGTAAAGTTGTGTGAAGTTGTGTGAACACACTACCAGGTAGACTACCCGTACTGATAACACACATTAACACAAGACTATTATAATATGTCAACCAATTCCAAATGCAATCACTTCCAATGCAATCACTCTACTACTCTATTAACTTGCCTGATCTTTCCTATAATCGATAACAGATAACAGATAACAGATAACAGTAGCATTATATTATGTATTACGGTATCACTCTGCGTATCATGATTCGTGATAGTTATTATTCGTCGCCCACTTGAATCATGAACGATAAAAACAAGAGAAGGACTGGTACTGGTACCCGCTGCAAGGATATCATTAATACATCTATAATCTATAATCTATACGCGCAGTACCTACGGACGTTCTTGCACACTGCACACATCAGGAAAGAGGAAGAGATGCATTGTGTCCTTGTCCTTCTGGTATTCAACGGTCAACAGTCAACAGTCAACAGTCAACAGTCAACTCTTAGAGTTTCCGTCAAACGATCTGTTTGATTCCTTTTCTTCCTCCCATTTTGCTTTAACACTGCGTTTTGTTTTGTCGTCACTACGACTACGACAGCACGTGAGCGCGATCCGTTGCCAATCCATCTATCTATGCACAATCCAACCACATCTATCCATTCATCCTGGGCTATCACTTCCGCACACATGGACACGTACATGTGCAGTGACAGCAACCTTGCTTGCACAGAAGAGACATGGCTTGCTGAACACAAAATGCACTGGCTGCGTATTTACACTATTTTACACTGTTTGGAATATGTGCACAACAAACAGATCAGATATCGTAGTAAGTGCAAAGAGATACTTGGTGATAATGAGCCAAGGTCGAATGTGCAAAGCAGCTTAGAGAAATAATAGTTGAAAGTTGAAACTACGTGACAATCCCATTTTTTAGAGTGACATGATGCTGCACAAAAAACACACAAAAATTATTCGGACCTTCCATAGGAACCCTTTCTTTTCTTGTGCGTTTGCGTACATTCAATTACACGTAAACGATGCCCTTATCGCTAGAAGCACTCGTCACAACATGTGCAATTAGAAACGTGTGCACAATCCAATGCAACCAATTGGAGTTCAAACTCATCCGCCAAATGACACAAACCAGCAGGTACTACACCTGTCAACGCGGTATCAAAGGCACGAAATTCTTCAAGAAATGTCAACAATCCAATCTCACTAGGAATGCTGCCTGTGAGCATGTTGTGATCCAACAGTAACAATTGCAAGTTCGTCATGTTGTTAAAGGTTTGGGGCAACGAGCCCGTTAATTGATTCTTCTGCAAGTGAAGTTCCACTGAAAAATTGGAGAAAAAAATTGAAAAAAAAAGACAATGAAAAATGGACATTAGAAACATAGGTTATACACGGAACGAGCACGCACATGTACATACACAACACTCAAGATAGCTAGGGTAGTCACCACAGCTTGTACGGACCCAAATTGATGTTTTCGACAAATTTAGTTTCAATATCTCCTTCGATCAAATTATTGTCCAGCTGAAGGACGCGAAGATCACGAAGATTGTCAATTTCGGAAGGGATGGTACCCGACATTCTGTGTTTATATATATATATGTATATGTGTGTGTTTGTGTGCATGTGCAAATGTTTTCAAAACAAACCGTACATGAAAGTGTGTCGGTTAGAATCATCATATCCATAACTAGAGTATTAACGAAAAAAACAAGAACTATCTATGAGGACGAACCTACCTATTCTTGTGACCACGAATTTCCACCATTTTGGGAAGCCGAAAAAAGCTGGTTGGAAGATGTCCATCAAAGGAATTGTCGTAATACCAAAGATATTCCAATTGTTGCAAACCTTCAATGTACGGAAAGCTTCCTGTCAATTCGTTATTGGCAACGTAAAGCACTCTCAATTCTCGCAGTCCCTCAATTTCATTAGGCACAGGACCAAACAAGCTGTTGCTTTGCAATTGCAGACTTTGCAGTCGGTAGAGGTTCATCCACGACGTTGGAATCTTAGAATGAAACTTATTGTTATACAACCAGAGGTACTCCAAAGACTCAGCAATGGGTGGACGCGTTACCAGAGGCGCTTCGGTCTTATTGGAGGTTCCAGGTTCATCGAGCGGAATTATTTTCGGCTGTATGGAGGGCAACTCTCCGTGCAATCGATTCCTGGACAAATCCAAAATCCGTAAATTGCTCAGACCAGTGAAAAGTTCAGGCGAGAGATTACCTTGCAAATTGTTGGATGTTAGATTAACACGAACAACGGTTGACTCGTGAGCAGATATGCCTTCCTCGCAATCAATTCCGTACCAACTACAGATGGGTTCCAGAGACATCCAACGTTCGTGGGATTTCCAAATGCTATTGTCAAGTGAAGGAGTGGTAACGGCCTGGAGGGTATAGTTAATGGATCCATTGGTTTCAAAAAATAGCAGTGCCAGTGAAAATGCTTCGATCCGAGCTTGCTCAATATCATCCAAGAAAGCCGCGTCATAATTATTTTGGTATTGCATCAACCATTGAAGTGCCAAATAATGGGAGGTTGTATCCGGTTTTGAGAATTGTTCCGTCGTTGCCATTTGATGCTGTACGAGGAATTTTTTTATGTCTTCCAAACGTTGCGTATCTACCTGCAGATTCATCTGATCACCATGTACGTCTGTATTATTCTTTTTTAAAGTGGACGATTTTTTCCAAAACGGTTGGTAATTGGCAAAGACAGTCGACTGCTCCGACATGAGAAAACTCGTCGTCAGGAGAGTACCTATCAAGAGCAGCAGCAGACCAAACCATAACCTGTATTTGCAACAACGACAACAAGAACATTTGCAACACCAATAATGACAAGTGGAAATGTGCGATGGAAGATACGCGTAGGAATCGTTTGGTGGCTGCGCTGGTTGCCTCTTGTTTGGATTTCTGCCTCTTCGATATTGCTGATCCGTCGTAGTAGTATTTTCGTTTTCGGAATAGTCCAAAAAAATATCGACAAGCGATGAATTCATCTGTTGCACAAGTCCCACTTCGTTTGTTGTTCTTGATGCACCATCCTTGTTCATATGTTCCTTCTTGTTTCGTCGGTGTTGATTGCAGCTATATTCATCATTTTTTGTGCGAGACAAGATACGAAGTATGCCTCGTCGTTGATGATCTTCAGATTGCTTATCTACTGCATCCTCATCCTCAGTAGTATGTGAACTAAAGTCCATCAAATTCTGTTCGGTAACATCCACGAGTCTTAAATCTGGTCGAACAAACAAACTGCTTTCTGTTCCAGTGATGTTTTGGTTGTTGCTTTGGTTGTTATTCTGTTTGGCTGCCAGCAAAAATAATCGTTGATCTTGTGCATTCCACAAGTCCAAGTCGTTGTGACTCAAATGTTTGCTGCTATAGTCATTGTCATTTTCGTCATTATCATCTCCATTATGAAAACTGTAACTGCTACTACCACCCGACGAATCATTTTGAAAGGTACTGCAACTAGTATTGTCGAGAATATGTAAGGAACTTCTTGTCGAATGATGACTCATTTGTGCAACTCGATTCTCTTCATCAGCCAATTCCTTTCTGTTCCTAGTGTTGTCATTGTTCCTTGCATTGAAGAAGAAATGCTGTGCCGTTATCAGAGAAGAAGAGCTGCCATTATTCCTGGGATAGTGAAGAGATTCTGCGTTTGTGACGGATAACGACGGCGACGATGATAACAAGGATGGCGTTGAACCTCTATGCCTTAGTAGTAAATCATCCATTTTTCGTTGCTGTTGCTGTTGCTGTTGCTGCTGAATATCACGAAGATGATGATAATGATTGGAATGTTGGCTTGCGGTATTAGTCAAGCTAGGAAAAGGAGCAGCAGTAAGAGCAGGAGCAGGAGCAGTGGAACTGGGTACAATGCCCGTTTTCTGGGAAGTACTTGCGTCCATATTGCTGCTAGCAAGCGAAAGATCCAAAGGCCCTAACAATGACGTCGACTGTTTTGGTGCGTGGTCATTTGCTGATAAGGTTGAGGAGGAGGAAAACGATTCCGAACGTCCTGGTAGCTGTTGTTGTAGAAATCGCGAGGCCAAGGTACCACCACTTTTCGATCGTCTTGCATACCGTTCGCTGCTTCTTCTATGACTGCTATGATTGCTTTTGTTTCTGTTTCTGATCCTGTGCGCGTTGCTACTGCTGCTATTGCTATTGCTATTGCTATTGCTACTGCTACTGCCATTGTCCAAACTACTCCTGCTTCTGGTGGCTCTTGCTTTAAAACCATTCAAGCTGTTCAATTCTGGAGAGAAATCGATTTTACGTCTCTGTGGCACTCTTAGTAAGGCTGATGTAGATGTAGATGCAGTTGTAGATGTAGATGCAAGTAAAGGCGAAGATTCTTTTGCTTTGCTTTTAAGTGGCGATGGTAAATCAGTCGCATCCATTGAAGCACTAGTAGCTTTGGCTTTGTCTTTGTCAGTAGCTGATGCTGATGCTGATGCTGATGCTGATGTTAAAGGTGCTGTCGCAGTCAGACTCTCCGAATGAGATAATGTATTGGATTTCTCGCCCTCTTCATGCTGATTTCTATTTCTATCATGATCGTGTCTATGTGTATGGCTGTGCTTGTTGTTGTTGTCTTTCCTTCCTCTTGCACTTGCACTTGTACTTCTGATACTCTCTCGACGTCTAATACTTCTACTACTACTACGACTATGTACACGCCGAGAGGATGTTCTTCTGCTGAGACTGGCAGAGGCAGAGGGCAAAGAAGGTAAAGCAGTGGTAACTTCCCTTTCGTCACCAGAACGATTATGGTGGTACTTGGAAGTAGAAGCCGAATGCTGTCTGCTGCTACTGCTGTTGCTGTTGCTGTTGAGGTGTTGATTTCCAGCAAGTTCATCCATTTTATGAAAAATAGTATTTCTTTTTCTTGCCTCTGCCTTGCTTCTATCTCACCACCAAAAAGTCGACAAATTTAACGAAGATGGGTGCTTGGCGCTTGGCGCTGTGTGAGTTAGGAGTTAGGGATGTTGGGGATGCTGGGGATGTTGGGATAGCCAAAATCTAAAATCCAAAAGTCTCCAATCAACAAGAATTTGCTTTTTTTAATTACTTTTTATCTCGAGCTGAACAAGGTTCAACATTGCTGACGTGCTGACGTTCAATCTGGTGGTAGCTCTTCCAGTTACTAACTACTACGAGTGTGCCTTTAGTCTAGTATGCTTGGTGGTGTGATGGTTTGGTAGTTTGGCAGACCTATTCTGGTGGATTGTTATTTGAATATTGAATGAGGCCAGTGTTAATTTTAGTTACCGAATTACACTACCGAGTACCACTACTAGAGTACCTGTTAGTGGTACAACTCGCAGGTAGGGTCTACTGTAGTACCAGGTACCTGGTACCTGGTACCTGGTACAGTACCAGATACCAGGTGCTGTAAATGGACGAGAGGGGAATATTTCACTTTAAGAATGTATTATTTTAGAGGTGTATGCTTAGTTTAGGATTAAAAAGGTCGTAATGTAAAACCCAGTCTTAATTGACCCGATCTAATGTGCATCGATAGAAAAACACGAAAGCACGACGTACTTAGTATTGAAGAGTCATTCGTACTACTACTAGCACTGATACCAGTGCGGTACTAAAAAATTATAATGGAAGCTACTACTACTGTACTTGTCTACTGATACGAGGTAGAGTAGGCTTAGTAGACTAATACTGCTACAAGAAGTTGTATCAAGATACTTCAGTACCTACTAGTACTCTAGTAGACTACTAGTACTAGTAGTAATGTACTACCAGGAAGAACAGGTAGTAAGAACCTTTAATTGAAAATCTCCTAATTAGGAGACTTTTAAAAGTCTCCTATTTCTTTTTCATAAATCTCCTAAAACTCTCCTAATTATGGTGAAACGCTC
>Ga0100392_1002936_pt1 | contig 15721 bp, 6 predicted proteins | sample CryGeymeta201516_FD_81548 | JGI IMG/M metagenome (GOLD analysis project Ga0100392, IMG submission 81548) | Groundwater microbial communities from Crystal Geyser aquifers in Utah, USA - Crystal Geyser metaG 2015-16 | ecosystem: Environmental > Aquatic > Deep subsurface > Groundwater | place: USA... | reverse complement strand
TTTTCAATATCCCTGAATTGGTGATCACTAAATCGTCAAACAAGCCCGGGATATGGATATCCCGGAAAATTGGATACACAGCCCCGGGATTTTTCCATATCCCGGGAATGGTGATAACACATGTTTCATCTCGGGCCTACGTCAGCGTTACCTACCATTGTCCATGCTGGCAACTTCAATGATGATGATGTGGACATTCAATGTCCTACTACCAGGTAGTATTAACCCTATGTCGAATTATACATGAACACTCCAATAGGGTTAGAGTAAGATTTCCGTTGCTTTTCTCCTTCCCCTACACCTCTGTCAGATCTCATTAATTATTACTCGAGAAGTCTACTCGATATTACTAATCTGCTGTTTTTTAAAAATAAACAAATCATCACTTGATGATCAAATACATTTCCAACAAAATGGCCGCTTGTACCCGCACCGCTTCTCTGGACCAAGCTATGGCACATCTGGAGGACCTTGGTATCAATCTACTAGCACTGGACTTTGATCAAACAATCTTGAATACACACACGGGAGGTCGGTGGCAAGGCACGGTCGAAGAGCTGTTGCCACATACCCGCAAAGAATTAACCGACTTGATGCGAGCAGCCAAAGATTGTCGGATGGAACTGACGGTTGTAACCTTTACCGGACAAATTCATTTGGTACGGGCCGTACTGGAGCACATCGTGGGTCCTCAAGCTGCCGAACGGATACCGATTCGAGGCAACGATAGATCATGGACCTACGTAGGAGCCGGATCAATGTATGGGAAGCAACCGCACATGGCTAGTGCTGTGGAAGAGCTTTTGGCAAATAACCCAGGGATGAAAATCACCAAAGCTACCACTGTCTTGATTGATGATGATCGGAAAAATATTAGGTATGCCTTGAAGGATGGGACGAGGGCGATTTGGTTCAATCCAGATAAACCCGAAAGATTATATTCAGATATTGTAGGTTTAGAATGAATGAAATTATTGCATTTTAGACTTTAGTCGGGTGTTACTGTAAGTGCTATTAAGGGAATATCATGCTTTCTAATCATCAAAAACATAAAAGCATCAAAAATAGTATAGTTTGGCTTCTTTGTTTCTCCCGGGATACAGGGCATAATGCGCGATAAGTCATGACATGACACCTTTGAACTAATCCAGCAAAATCACTCTCACGCCCTGTTTTGTCGGAGCAGGGCTGTTGGCAATAAAATTTGACGTTTGCACTGGAGTAGGAATGATGGTGAACGAAGCAAGTGCAGGTTCTGGTTCCAGAGTAGGGGCACTTGTGGATACAAGGCTGGGAAGAGCACTTGGTCTTGGCGTGGGCGATTTAGTTGGATCGGGAGTTGGTAGACTGGTTGGACTCACTGTGGGGGCTAAAGTTGGCTCTGATGATGGAGTTTTAGTTGGCACAGGCGTGGGTGATGGAGTTTTAGTTGGCACAGGCGTGGGGGGTCCAGTTTTTATGCCAGTCGGTGCCGCTGTCAAGACGAGCTCTGTTGGACTGCCAGTCTCGTCGAATAATTCTTCTGTAGGACTCATTGATGTATCGAAATCAAAGATACCATCCATAGAAGGTTCAATGGTAACCATACTTTCTGTGCTGATCTTGGTATCAATGGCTGCAAGCTGACTCGCAGCATCGTCCTTATCGCCGCCGTTATCGAAAACCCCAGTGACATAGAATATCAGCATCATGAAAAATATACCCAACATGACTAAAATAATGCTGATTCCAATTTTTGTGGTAGTATCTGAAAACTCCTTCTTCACCTGGCTTTTTGATTTCGTCGCGGTTGCATCCGGCAAATCAATTTCTTCCATTCCAACTTCTTCGAGGTCCGGGCCATCCACATTCATAATCATCATCAATTCGTTGTTTCCCTCCGCCGACGAAGCAACACTGAGATCATGTGTAGTATCCATAGGCGAGTCAATTACATCTGTAATGCACGTATTGTTCGTTCCGTCGGTGACAATAATGCGAGCGGAAAAGGTATGACCAACTCTGGTTCCAAGCTCACTTTCAATACCACTCATCGAATCTTCCCCAAAGACAGATGGATCCTCTTCAATCGAAGGCTGCTCCATACTGCGTTGACGTCGACCAAAGACCATGATAAAAAAACTCGCTCGGTGTTTTGGTTTTGTTTGCAGTGTGCAGTGTGCGCAGGTATGTGGGTGTGTGAATGTTGCTTGCTTTATGCGCTGTCGTACACAGTCGAACAATTCACGGTGATAGCATTGAGAGAACACAAAATTCAATAAAGGGGTCGCGGGATTGCTTCATCGGAAGTTGGTTCAGTCTCAAACTAAATTTCGGACCCAAATGAGCAAAATAGAACCAATTGGAAACCAATTGTATATTCTGAAAGAACCTCAACGGTTAAAGTGACAATAATATGTGAACTACATATTGCCTTCGAAAAAAAAACGTTGTTTGGTCATTCGAGTCCAACACACTCAATATCATAATGTGATAGTCTGTGGGCTTACCACAATATAGTTGCCCTGAAGCAACGGAACATCTACAATCGAAACAAGTTCTACCTGGACTGCTGTGACCCTATGGCCGAAGCGTACGTATTCATGTTCGTACGGGATAGAGTAGTACTTCCCCATAGCTAGTAGAGTACTAGTAGAGTAGTTTGAGTACTAGCTACTATTAGTACTCTAGAGTAGACCTCTCCTACCTCTGGTAGGTACTAGAGTACTAGCTAGTAGTAGTCTACTAGCTAGTAGTAGTAGTACTAATAGTAGCTACTAGTACTAGTACTCGAGAGAAGAACAAGCAACACTTAATTCTGTACTCAGTACCTACTCGTGATTAAATAGTGTCCGGGTGGTTAGATGAAGCAACAACTGACATCAGCCAATCAAGACGTCATCAGTTTTTTTACTTACCGGTAATCCGTCCTCGGACGTGCATTTCCACGATGTCGTACCTGGTACTGTACACGAGAAAGTTGTGAGAGTTTGAAGGGAGAAAAACCAAGAAGTAAAAATAGGTGCCCTCCCCTCCATCTTCCATCCATCAACTGCTCAAACCGACACCTGTCAGTCCCAAATTTTCTTCTTCTATTTTTTTTTCAAAGAAAAGCCAGCTTGCTACTACTAGAGGACAAGATAGGTGCGTTGTACGAATAATAAATTCTATAAAATCAGCAGTCATGAGAATACGAGGACGAAGGGTGGTGCTTCTGATTGCATCAGCACTTCCACTTTTAGCTGTAGTAGAGGATGAAATTCAACCAACACCTGAAGCTGCTGCGCCATATTTTGAGAATGGTGATAATGATGATGGTGGTGGTGGTGGTGGTACTATACAAACAATAATAGATTCACCAACGATGCTGTCCCGGCAGCAACAACAACAACAACAACAACAACAACAGCAACATCACAATGGGCAACAACAACCAGAGCAACAAGAGCAAACTATGCACCACGAAAAGGTACAATTTTTGCCACCTCTGCATTTATTGCAAGTAGAATCAAAAATTGTGGGGGAACCTGAAGAAGCAGGGTTTGCTCGGGGAACTACAAAATTACAACAAGTTTCAGCACTTGAAATTCTACACGACAAACATGCAGAAGAAGAAGGAGAAGAAGAAGAAGAAGAAGAAGACGCTATTATATCAAAACAGAAGGAATCACCATACATAGACGACTCGAACGAACAAGAGAAGGAGAAACCAATTGAAGGAAATAATACTTCTACCTCAGAAGGTAAAACTGTTCATGAAGCTGGGGTCAATCAATTCAATGATCTAACATCAACGAAGGCTCCTCGAATAGGAGATGAGTCCGAACGTTTTGAGCAAGACGAACTGTCATCTCAGGAGACAGATTTCTCAACAACGAATGTCACTGCAGAGGATGCCATGAATCAAACAGACAATGCTACTCTTACATCACAAAATTCCTCAAATGCTACTGGAGCAGAAGCTACCAACAATACTATTACATTACAATATTTCGACGAGACAACGACGACAAGTGCAACATTACAAGTCGACCAGGAGGAAGACGAAGAATCGGATATTTCGGATCGCGTTGCCGTAGACTATGCTAGCAAATCGGCCGGGGCGTTGGTACTGGAAAAATCACAGGGTTTTAAGGGAACTTCTAATTTATTGAACGGAAATCGCGACAAGTACGCTATTGCTCCCTGCGACTCGAAGAAATTTGTCGTACTGAGTCTGTCCGAAGACATTTACGTCAAACAGGTCAAACTGGCCAACTACGAATTATATTCGAGTCGCGTCAAGGATGTCCAAATTCAGATTAGCCAAACCATGGGAAACTGGGTCGATCTGGGAAGTTACAAGGCAACACCCGAGAGCGGCGTGCAAACCTTTGACCTTCGGGAACCTGCATGGGGACGGTACCTGAAATTCAAATTCGCGAGTCACTACGGAGACGAATATTACTGTACGCTCAGTCAAATTATGGTTCACGGAAGTACCATGGTACAAGGATTTCATGAACAGTTACAGGAGGCTGAGATCGAAGACGATGATCTGCAGGTAGTGGATGGAGCAGAATCTGAGAGTGTGAGAGGAGACGATGTCACTGCTGCCGTAGGAGATGATGCCATTGCCACCACCAATTCTACGACAGCAATGGAGAAAAATGACAACAATTCCTCCGAGGGCGTTTCTGCAAATGCCACTGAAAACGTCGGTGACCAAGCTGTGATTGGAGATGCTGCTGCCGAGAGTGAGATTGTTAGTGAGAATGCCAATGAAATATTGGAAGGCGATACATATACGGTTCTTGCAAACAACGACACGCTTTTTGAGACAACGGAAAAAGTCTCCAATTCCGTCACTAGTACCAATGACAGGACTGGTGGCAAGACGATGGAAGAAATCGAAGCAAATCCAAATGACGTAACAGACTCCAAGGATAAGGATCTATCAGTTAAGAGCGGACAGGCAGAAGACGAGAACTGCAGCACTGTCTTACCGGCAGCATCTGTTGGAGTATCTGCCAAAGTCTTTTCATCTATCATTGGACGTTTAGAGCCGCTGCACTTGAAAGGCGTTCACGAATTCAACAGAATTGGAAATCGGTTCCCAAATGCAGAACACTTGCACGAGATGCTTGCCAAGGCAAGTGATTCAACTAAAAAAATCAAGGATGTGCTCACTGATCCCGCAATCCTTGAGCACCTACAGATGTGGAACGAAGGCAGCAACAGGAAATCGTTTCCCCCTGATGCTGGTATTGCTGAGATTGGACCTAGGGAGCAGACCTTGACCGAAAAACTTACAGCTTATATCGAAGACAGTAACGACAATCGGATCAAGCGAAAGAACACAGTAACGAGCCCCAAGGCAAAAGAAAAGGCAGTACCGGAAGTCAGTCCTGAAGAAAACGAAGGCAGTAATGACACCGAGTCGAAGATCGTCGAAGAAGAGCTCGGCGCGAAGGAAGTAGAGGAGAATGAGCCAGTTAATGCCCTGGTGGATGAATCGATACCAGAATCAAAAGGCGATAGCACGACATTATTTGAAGGCTTGCACGAGACAGATTTGGCTTTGGCGAACCTTCTCGAAAAGCTTCCAAGTATTGAATGTCTGAAAAGGCTTGACTTTGCTTCCTTCAAAGAAAAAGCTCTTGCTTCTCGTAAAGGCGGACAAGGGAGCCATGGCCATGCCGCACCCACGCAGGCAGCGGAGCCAATCTTCAAAATGCTCACGGATCAAATCAAAGCGTTGCAGTCAAACCTTGCCGTTCATGACCAGTTCACTAAAGATGCCGTGCGGTGTTACCAAAGCGTGATTTTGGATATTGTTGTGGAGATGCAGACGTTACGTATGGATCATGATTCGCGTCTACTGAAATTGGAGCAAGATTTGCAAGAAACCAAGACTGTCCGTTGGGTTTTTGTCATTTATCAGATGCTCATGGGGTTGCCAAACTGGGCGGCTCTATTGATTGCTACATTTTTCACCTCGTACATCTCGCCTATTGCAATATCTCGGCCGCTTGAAATCATCCAGAATTTTGCTGGTGAACATTTGTCTTCTTATGAATACAACATATTGAAGTGGACTCTGTGTGCGTGTATCATTCTCGTTTCGATTGCGTGCACAGCTTTGGTCTGCCAACGAGCAGTTTTGAAGTTGAAGGGGTTGGGAACGAAAAGTTGGCCTGATGTAACGATCCAAGATACACTCGATGCCACCTATGATGATGAGGAGTGTGAGTTACGAGTTCAGGATATGAAGGGTGGTATACGTATTACGCCCGCGGTGGAACCTCAGACCATTCACGCTAAGGATGTACCACGAAGCTATGCATCCGTAGCTAAACTTTTCAGACAGCATTCCAAGTCTTCCAGAAGGGAGGAGCTCACTGATGAAGCCGCCACAAAGATTTCACCGTTGATTCCCGCAATCGCAGCCAACGTTTCTATTTATGAAGAACCAAGGACTCCTGATGCCGAGAAGTACATGGCAAGAGAAGCTGATGCTCCGAAATCACCGCCCAGCCCTGCATCCGTAGCTGCGCCTCCTCTTGCCGATGGCTCAAGAAAATCGATCCGAGAATGGATAGCATGATGTGGAATGCGTATTTTCAATGTTGTGCAAAATATTGTAAATAATAGTATGCAGCTAGTCTACTAGTAGGCTAATGTTTTCAAGTAGGGGGGGGGGGTGTGAAGTAGTAGTGTGCGCAACTATGATCACTACGATTCAGTTTGACACAAGCTCTAACCCTTTCGTAGATGACAACTTTATGCTTCATGTACTCCGCCGACCTCCCAACCTGCACATTAAACTCATACAGAGAGTAACTCGTAACTCATAATACTAGTAGTAAGAAATTAGCAAACATCTTTCCTCTTTCCACTTTCCATCCTGAAGCTCTTTTGCATAAACACAGATTCAACTACTTCCATCTTTGTTCAAAATGACATCCGCCGCAGAAGATGCAAGAATGATGGGCTTAGTGCAGGCTATTTCTGGAAAATTAGAGACAGGGCTTCCTGCACCAGCGTTGCAAGCCATTGTCGATCTACTGCGCAGAGGCGTCCATCCCGATGCTATCGCGGCCGTAATTGAGAGTTTGACCTTCAATTAAATTAATTGAAAGGACCTGGATAGATAATGAAAATAAAATTGCATAGGCTATCGTATATCACCTACTAATAGGAAAGATATTTTCTCCTCCAACTAGTCATAAAATCAAATTGCTCCAGAGTTGATGGGCATCGGGCATCGGACATCGGGCGACACCCTAGCTTAAATCCATTGTGCGCAACGATATATATATATATATATATGAAATATATTACTCTGGAAACCATTCATGACCTGGAATTGTCTGTCTCCAGGGAACCATTGAAGTTCAAAGCGTGGCTGTAGGGCTGTAGGCTGAGATTCAAGACTGCTACACTTTTAAGCTCTATAGATGTCTGAATTACTGCAAGCACCCAGGGCCAGGCTGAACAATACCCACCCCTAAACTCAATTTTGCGCTAGCAGCTAACACAGATAAAATGAACTGTAAATCAAACTTTAAAAGCAACTCATCATTCTTCTGTGAAAAGTCCTACTGGGTAGTGTGCAGCAAGTCCATTTGTGACTGACTGCATAATTATACATTGCAAAAAACTTGGATAGAATCGCATGCACACAATTCTACAGAAAAATGAACGTTTGCATTGTACCAGGTACCAGCATTTGATTGCATTCAGAGAGCCACGGCATTCGATAATAATAGAACTATGGAGCCCCAAAATGGGAAGAATATTTTCGAGTAGCAAATGCCGAATGTAAAGGTTTTGGGGAGTTGTTGCCATGATACACATGCAGAGCGAAAACGTTGTACGAGTCAAATTGAGGTGATGTGCGACTAGCTAGATTGTGTGATTCAGCAGTACTAGTACTCACGTTTTGCTGGTGCGTGCTGCGCGCCGTCATACCATTCCGTATTTATGCATATGATTCCTTACTACCATACTGTACTATTCTATTAGTCGTATTACCGTAGTAGAGGAGTAGATATTATGAAGTGGTGGTAATACCTGGTACTATTCTGACTACAGTAGCTAGGCTACTAGCTAGTAGGTACTGGTAGCTACTAGTAGTAGTTGTTGTAGGCGTTCTGGCCTCACAGAGGCTTGTTGGTAGATGGATACTTGAATACCCCAACATCATTAATACTCGAAATTCAATACAAGGCACTATCAGCCGCTATCAGCCGGCATCCCGCTGCCGAGAGAAAGGATAATCTTTACACAAGAGTAGATACCTTACGTGGATTACATCCTTAACGACGAATTAAAGAGGCTGGTTGTGCTAAACTTCAGAATAGTATTCTAACTCTCGCAACAGTTTTCGGCCGGTCATCCTCGACAAACCTTTGCTTCCTCATATCGGTCGATATTTATACTACTACAGTAAAGAGATCCCCAGCAGATCCTGTGTTAAAACAGATAAAACAAAATTTGGGTCAATCAAGATCGGAGATAGATCGAAGGAATCTCACTAAGAGATAGTATTTAATACGAAGGACTTTGATCCAAAACAATCTACGCCGATCCCGAAGATTCTCTGTAGACTCGAACGGTGCTCCGTAGTCACACACAATATACCACAATGAGCGGCCCAGGATTCCCAGATCATTTTGCTGACAACGATATAATTCCACACTTTGCCAAGAATGGTACCGCATTGACACAGGAAGAGCGAGCAGCCATTGCCAAAAGAAAGGGTCTCTGCGTGCAGTGTGGTGTCAAGACACATGTAATATCTGTCTTTAAGAGGGCCCCAGTGAACAGTGATGATGTGTACAAGGGAATCTGCATCAAGTGCAATCCTACCTCTGTTCCCATGAAAGTATACCAGGACTATGAGCATCGCAATCCACGACAGAATGCACCAGCTGTTGCAAGACATGCGAAACAGGTAATCACCATGGCTGCTGCAGCCAATAGAGCCAAGAAGAGAGTGGCCGATCGACCAACCAGCAACTCAATTACAGCATCAGCAGGTCAACATCACGCAGATCAACGTCAGTCGCACTCTTCTGGAAATTCTAGTTTATCCAACTCAGCAGGACGGAACACTGGCGGTACCACGACGCTCAAGTCGTCGTCCAACAAGATACCGGGTATGCTACCAAAAACAAATTCCAAAGGTGCCAAACCCCTTAATCAAGTGGATTCTCGTCCGTGTATGAACAATGAACCATCTTATGCTGGACCTCTTGGACATTCCATGTCTGCTGAGTTGGACTTTCAACAATCCTTCAACACTAGCACTGGGACTTCCCAATCTTCGGTATCGTTTGTGAAACGCCAGTCCACCAATTTACAGGAAGATTACACAGGCGATGTTGACAAACCCTCCGACGTAGACGTGGGCGGTCTACTCGATAAGCTCAGAGAAGATCGACAAAATGCAGAAGAGCTTCGCAAAACGCTGCACCAGCTGCGAAATTTTGGGTTCGAGGACGATGCACGAGGTGTCCTGTCTGAAATTCGAGACCTAATGTACGAATACAGCAACGATGCAAAAATCATGAGCGTCGCTTGTGGTGCGCTCTGGCGACTTTCCGCAGGAGTTCAGAGTCTTAAGATCGAGGCCGCGGAGAACGGAACTATTGAAAGCATAATAGATGCGATGAGAAAGGAACATAATTTGGAAGATGCAGATTTCATGCAATGGTCTCTTGGTTGCTTGGCTAGTTTGGCACATGCAGAAGAAGTGAAAGTATTTCTTGCCAAAATTGGGGGCATAGAAGTGATCGTCGATGGTTTGAATCGGCATTCACATTCAGCGGGAGTCTTCGAGTGGGGTGCTCGGGCACTGCACAACCTGGCATTCCAACAGCAAGGTGGGAGTAGTAACGACATTGTCAGAAATCTATCTTCCATTGAGGAGACGAATGGCATCGCGGCTTTGGTTGGTGCCATGAAACAACATCCAAACGAAGTCACAGCACAACGCTGGGCTATGAGACTTCTTTGGAAAATGCAAGACCAAGAGGATGACGACGACGCGTGTCGAGTTTTGAAGAAGATGAAGGACGAGGGCTTTGTAAAAGTAGCTGTAAAGATTCTCAAAGCACGATCGACGGAGGAACAAACAGATCTCTTTCGATTGTCGGCGGAACTTATGTGTAACATTCTCGTGTCCGAGAGATCCGACTCAGCCTTCCGAGATGCCGCCGACTGCATGACAACGATTGCACGCTCGCTGAAGGAAGGTGCTGGCGAGGATGGGGTAAAGCATGCTGTGAAAATGGAGGCTTCTTGCAGAGTGGTTGCTACGCTCATGAATGGAACAGACTACTCCCGAATGCTTGTAGGAGAAGCCAGTGGAGTTCAGGCTATCCTGGATGCTGTCGAATCATCGCTCGAGAATACCACCTTGATTCAAAACGCCATTTGGGCATTCTGGGCCTTGTCAGCTCACAATGAAAACGAAGACGCGTTTCTGATAAAAGCATCCACAACTATTTATGGTGCTGTTGAGTCACAACTTGCGAAGAATACAGACCTGCTGTTGCCTACTTGCGGTTTCTACGCTAATATGTGCATGGTTCCTGGGATGCAGGCGGATGCAATTCCAATAGTTGCCATTGTTCAAGCCTTGTTGTCCGTGGAGGACAATATGATTCTTCAGGAAGCAGAGAAAGCTGTGTCAAATTTTTTGTGTTGCTTCCCTGACCAAGTAGATCTGGTTGTGGACTCTTTCAACATTGAATATATGCTGGAAATCTTGCAATCAGAGCAAGATCTTAGCCCCACAGTATGCGGTGTCGTTTCGTCTGTTGCCTCCAGGTCTGATAGAGCCAGAGGCAGGATGGTAGGCATCATAGAAGCATTAGTTGCGAAGCTGGAGGAACAGGAGAGTCCATTCATGGTAAAACCTTACTTGGAGTTACTGGGCACACTTGTCATCGGCAGTGGAAATCATAAGTCTACGAGAATGCCAGACTATATTGTTCAAGTTGTTTTGATGATTATTCGTTCATGTGAAAGCCAAAATATTCATTGGATATGCTGTGCACTTTTGCGGAATTTGATCATTTCAACAGCATCCTCCCTAAATTTGAATGGGCTGGTAAATGCAATGGTTGCCGTGGTGGAGAGCCAGTCCACGTCAGAGAGCCTTAAGATACAAGCTTGCAGTGTTCTGTGGGCCTTGACCACAAAGTATACCAAACAAGATGTGCAAACTCTCAGTGACATTTTTCGCTGCGTGATTACGGTCCTCGTTCAGTACAAAGGTGACCTCGGGCCTTTTGATTATGACTTACTAGCTGCGGCCTCTGGAGCCCTGGCAAGCATAACATCTTGTATGAAAGGTCTTTCTATCCCAATATCCAGTGACGACGTGGACGAAATCATTGCAGTTCCCTACACAGCACTTGATTTCGAAGCTGAAAGGACGGAAGTATATGTACGAATTTTGGACTCTATATACAACCTTTCATATGTCAGCGACGCAGTGCTCATTCAATGCGGTGTTATCGTGGTCGTGATTGACACAATGGCAGAATTTGAGCAATGTTTGGAAATTCAACAATTTGGATGTGCAATCTTGGCTGTTCTTGCTTCCACAGAAAATCTGCAAGTGAACCTGAGTATTGTTCAAACAGACGGTATTGACATGATTATCAATGCTCTTGCTCTTTTCTCAGACGACAATGTTGTGCAGCTCCAAGCTTGCAAGGCTCTATCACATCTAAGTATCGATGAAGAGTCCAGAATGCTGATGGCATCGCTTGGTGGTCTGATGCTCCTTGGCAATGCCATGAGAACAAACATGGATTCACTGGATCTGCTGGAAGGCGCCCTTTCTGCTGTCCTTAGTCTTTCAGCCGACGCGGACGTAGAGCTTCTGACAGAGTCTGATATCATAGCCGTGGTTATTGCTGTAATGAGACATCACTGCACAAATTCCCAAATACAAGAGTTCGGTATGGGTGTGTTGCAAAATATTTCCATGAGACATTTTGATTCTAAAGAAACTATTGCTGAGTTTGGCGGCATTACTGCCGTCACCGATTGTATTCGCGAATTCATGGGGTCGCCGACAGTACTCGAGCGAGCCTTTACAACGTTGTGGAGCCTGGCAGTGTTGGACAAAAACCAGGCTCTGATAGCCGAGTGCGACGGTATTAATCTTGTTGTGAATGGAATGATGACTGCGATTGGATACGAAGGCGTTCAGAAACAGGGATGTGGTTGTCTATGCACGCTGTCGTCGGACTCTAGAAACAAGGGCTTGATTCAAAATGTTGGCGGAGTAGATTCGATCGTTTATGCCATGTGGGGACATTACGGCGCGGAGGAGATACAAGTGGAAGCGTGCAGAGCCCTCTCGAGCTTGGCCGTCGATGCTCAAACGAACGAGGTCATGATTGCCAGTGACGGCGAAGTCAATGCAATTATATCTGCCATGCGAAGGTTTCCACATTCGGAGCGATTGCAAGAACACGCTTGCGTGGCCTTTCGAAATTTTTTGCTTTCTGCTGACAACGTTGACATTCTCCGGAGTAACGAGCACGAAGTCAGAACCCTTATAAACCGAGCTGCGTCGAGATTTCCGGAGGCTTGTCAAGAACGCGCTCACCAGATCCTAGCAAGTCTTGGATAGAAGATCGTGCACTATTATAGAAGCTCATTACTAGATACGCAGCTGTCTCGTCAACTATCAACTATAGCATCTACCAGGGTAACTAGCTAGCTAGTAGGGTACTTCGTGGAAGAAGTTGTGCCAGGATCCAACTATTGAAGTTTACCGCGTATACCGTCCATGTAAGTGTTGCCAGCCTGCCATAGTAGTACAGTTGATTTGTAATTGATGATAGCAGAGTAGCTATGCTGTTGCATCGGCAGTGACGTCTGACATTCCAGTAAGCACACCACCAGGCTTTTCTTCTTCTGCCACGGTGATAGCTAACCACTGTAGAATTGCGTGTCGGACGAAGAGCGCTTGAACAGTGACCGAACTGCTTCGTTGTGCAGTCCTGCGCCCTTGGCCTCTCGCCAAACCCTTTCCAGGGTTTGTTCCGAGACACTCCGGGTCAAGCAAATCGACGGCATTGACACTACACACCGACGGAGAGAGTTTGACGAATGCTTTTTAGGTTCGGATGCCGCGATAAGTGGCACTCTTGAGGGTAGTTCTGGCAAATCTGGCGCCTGAGCTTGATTCGTCGTTGTCGTTGGCATGTTTCTGCCGTAGAACGGTCTACTGCTACACTGGTTGCTCAGAGTATTAGTAATCGCACTACCAAGGGTATCGTAGCCTGATTCTGTGCGCACTGGCCTCCGTACCAGTCGTTCACTAACATTGGTCTCAAAGGGATCATCCTTTGATTTGTAACGACGAGGCGGCCGCAGAGGGACCACGGGGGAATTTTTATTCTCTGCCCTCCAGAAGAGGCTTCGACTAGACTCTTCCAACATAGCGATTGAGTTCATCAGACTGCGGTTGGATTCTTTGGAATAGTGGCTCATCAACGAGCAAGAAGTCGATTGCATAGTCCTGAAGCTTGCCGTCATGGTACTGGCACTGCTCCAGAGACTGCGATTGGACTTTATCACCAGATATTCTCCTCGTGTACGACTAGACTCAGTCTCGTTGCTAACATCCAGATCATTTGTTCGGCTGCTGTCGTCTTGCATTGCTAAATCTTCTGGCCGCAAACTCTTTTCGGAAAGACTGCGCTCGCTGACTTCTACTAGCTTTAAGTTGCGATTGGAGTCCTTTCGTTGGGGGTGTTTGGCATTGGTGGTAAGCAAACTACGATTGGAATCGCGTCGCTGGGGCAAAGGAATCGGCAAGTCGGCTTTTCGACTGCTGTTATTGCTTTGAATGCTACTACCTCCAGTAGTGCTGGAGCTGCTGCCCCCGGAAGGTCTCCAGGGTCGCATAGCACGAGATCGCATTCTGGATGCAGAATTGACGGTCTTTAGCGATTTTCCGTGTGAAATGGGCGTGCTTTCCCATCTCGAGGCTTTCTTGCGGTTCTTGGACGATGACGGTGACAGCAGTGAGTCAGTTCCCGAAAAAACGCTGGAAGGTGTAGACCTTGGAGAGGGCGGAAGCAGGTTGCGGGGTCTAGCATTGTCCACCTGTAAGCAAAAAGCGAAATCTTCCGATTGCTGCTGCTGTCCGACCAAACTGTTCATAAAGAGAGACATGCTGGACACGGACGAGTTGCTGTTGCTGTTATGCGAAGAAGAGAACTTTTCTGTGTCGGCATCGAAACGATTGATATTTTTTCTGTTGTCGTCGTCTTCTTCCTTCTAAAATGTCGGTTAGGGAAATGTCGTCATCGCTCTCGGACAACTTCGTCGACGGAGGATCTTTCGTCGATGGAAGTTGGCGGCCCGAAGTCAAGGATGTGCCACTTTGATTTACCATTGTGATCATTCTTGCAGTAGTGAGTAGTGAAAATATTAGAATATTATGAAAATGCGGATACTACTTTTTTTGGTAGTAGGTAGTAGTGGCCAAGCCCTGCTGCCTTCACATTCGGCCTACTAGAGTGAGAGGTGAGAGGAAACAGTAAGAACTAAGAATAAGACGGTACGATTCGATTGTTTCCGACAATGTTCAAGCAATCTACTGTTACCAGGGACACCAGGTTGTCTTTTTATACCACGTACCATTGTGGTACCAGTACCTGTTACCAGTAGTACTACTCGCTACCAGTATCTGCGTTACCAGGTACTCCTACGTCGAATAGAATGGCCAAAACCCATAGAATCTATAAATCTGTGTTGCCTATGTACCTTATACCACGTTTACGAATTCTCCGAGTAGTCTACTGGTAAATAAATAATTATGCAAGTCGGTCACAGCAGTTCCCCATGCTCACGAACAAGAAGTGACATTACTACGTCCTCGTCTACGCTACTGTAGTGGTACAGTATGCTCTATCTCCTTATTTCAGAGGACGATACCAGTACCAGTGCTCTCTAGGTCTCTAGTAGTAGCAAGCGTGAACCCTTTTTTAAAAAATAGCCTCGCAGAGAATCAATATATTTTCGGTGGCCGGTTTAAATACAGTCATTCGGCTCAAAGGGGGCTGGGATAGTACAGTAGGTCTACTGTAGTATTTACCTGGTACCAGCAGTACCTACAGTAGTACCAGGTACTACCTGGTAGCTACGGTAGTAGTAGTAGTACCTGTAAAATAACAGAAGATGATATTCAGAATATCCCAAAGGAGTTTTCATTAGAGTATTATTTATTACTTGAGCACCAGCAAGAGATACTCTGGGTAGGACAGGTAAAACTGAAGCTCAAACGATGTTGATCTTATCTTTTTAGCTACAATCGAGCACAACTACTCTACCTACTCTGCTACTAGCTACTAGTAGTAGTTTCAACAAAAATAAAGTGCAGTAGTCATGAGTAGGCATGCACGCATGCGTGAATGTGATGATTTCGGATATTATCCGGCTGCTGCTGATGTCGTTGCAAGCATTGTTACTGCATGGGGGCCTGCCACTTATTCGTCTCCTCCGCCAACCCAATGTCATTTCTCATTATTACTTTTTGACGAGCCTACAATCTTGATCCACTTGTTGCTACCAGTAAGCAAATTTTTTACCCTCCATAACTACGTCTAAGAAGGACATTAGCCCAATGGAGTCGTAGGAGTTTTAATAAAGCTGTGTATTAGCCATTTATTGCTGTATATTTGCTAGTAGTTTTTAAGCACTTGCTAGCTAATACTCTCAC
>Ga0100392_1002923_pt1 | contig 15744 bp, 12 predicted proteins | sample CryGeymeta201516_FD_81548 | JGI IMG/M metagenome (GOLD analysis project Ga0100392, IMG submission 81548) | Groundwater microbial communities from Crystal Geyser aquifers in Utah, USA - Crystal Geyser metaG 2015-16 | ecosystem: Environmental > Aquatic > Deep subsurface > Groundwater | place: USA... | reverse complement strand
GGTCGTAGGACAGACACTAAGATACTCTAACCCGCGACTGGCGATCGTTTTTAAAAAAGAAAAATTAGCAACCCAACACGGGTACCTGGTAAATAACAACATTATTATTTAAAATACAGGCAGTACTCGAGTACTACAGTACTACTACTAGCTACGGTACCTGGCACTAATAGTCGTACGTATTACTGGTACTATAATAAAATAATAGCAGTTACTCGTACCTGGTACCAGGTACATGGTACAGTACCAGTACCTGGTAACAACATGTGAAAATGATGATGATGATAATGATGATGTGATTCTTTTGCTACCAGGTACCATGTTCATAAACGTCATACTCTCGACGCACACTGTCGAATTGAGCTAGTTTCGTGTTCGTGATTCAATTGACAGCTACTAGCTAGTACTACTCTACAGAGAATCCCATATTTGTTATTTTTTACTCTACTTCTTATGGGACGACCATACAATTCCTACTAGTAGAACCTAAAAGCTAGTAGCTACAACTCCTACATACTCTAGCTCCCAGTACTAATCTTGAAAAATCAAAAGTGCATTACAAAACAATCCATGCATCTTCCTAATCAAGTCGATTTGTACCACGCTACTCTCTGTCCACCCGCATCACATACTCTCCACAATCAGCGGACTTATACTTAGCACCATGAGCAGCACCCCTCTAGCAGGGACCTCCAAGAGCAGCCCTCAAGACGCTCCGTCTGTTAAGGGACCGGGGTTGCCTCCCATTGTTCAGCGTTTGGAACAAGGTCAGAAGCCACCAGTGTGTGTGATTGTGGTTGGAATGGCAGGATCAGGAAAATCAAGTCTCATGGCACAAATGCAGCACCATGCGAATAACCGTAAATCAAAAGCAACAGCAGCAGCCGGAGGCGAGGATAGTTCTAAACCCAAACTCACTGAAGAATCACAGGAGCAATACGCAGAGGCAGACGTCGAAGAGCAAGCCGAGGAAACGCAGGCGACCTATTGCATCAATCTAGATCCTGCGACTCATCACTTGACCTTTGATGCATCCATTGATATTCGAGATACCATTAATTACAAGGAAGTTATGAAACAACACAATTTGGGACCCAACGGAGGCATCATGACTTCCCTGCTCTTGTACAGCACAAAATTTGATCAAGTCATGGGAATCATTGAAAACCGGGCCTATGCCAAACTTGATGACAAGATGAAAGCTGTAAAAGAGGAAGAAGCAGACGCAGTCAACGATGTCATGGAATATATTTTGGTGGACACTCCAGGACAAATCGAAGCCTTCACGTGGAGTGCTTCGGGCCAGATTATCAGCGAATCTCTCGCTTCAGCCTTTCCCACCGTTCTCTGTTTTGTCATTGATACAGCACGATGCGCATCTAGTCCCAACACATTCATGAGCAATATGCTGTATGCTTGTAGTATGTTTTATCGCACACGATTGCCCTTGGTCATTGCATTCAATAAGAATGATGTGGTACCACATGATTTTGCCATGGAATGGATGGCAGATTATGAAGCCTTTCAAGAAGCGCTCGATGAAAGTATGGAGACAAATACCAACAATTCCTCTACCATTTCTTCCACGGGATTTTACGGATCGCTCACCCGTAGTCTCAGTTTGGTGTTAGATGAATTTTATTCCAATTTCACCCATTGTGCTGGTGTCAGTGCCGTGACAGGAGATGGGTACGAATATATCTATTTGTGTGGTGATTTCATGTTTTGGGTTTTGCGTAAGTTTTTATAAAACCACTCACACTCTATTTTGTCGGTTTACAAATGAGTAGCATGGATGATTTGTGGAAGGCTATTGACAAGGCAGCACGGGAAGACTTTTCTATGGATTACGTTGAAGATTTGAAGAATCGCATGGAAGAACAGCAAGCCAAGCAACGAGCTGTTGCCAGAGCTGATGTGAGACGCATGGAACGAGACATTCAACAACATAATGCACAACATCAATGAAGCAGGACCGTGTAAGATTCAGTAATACCTAACAGCAAGTAGAGAAAAAAAAGACTATATACTCGGATTACGTTTCCTCGAATCTTCTAATACATTGACTAGCTTGCAGATAATTTTCTCTTTTCATTGCCTTATCTCAAGCAATGGAGAAGCAAACGAAAATGCCGCAAATTCATTTAGTTGGATCTGAATATTTTTGGCCTCGGCCACATTTCCTGTAATAAAAGATTCTACTTGTCCGCCTTTTGTTTTTTAGAAGACTCTAAAGCTTTCGCCCAACGATCCGGTGTCCAATCACTCTCGGAATTCGCCATCAACACTCCATCGATTACAGATTTAGGTGCACCATGGACACCCAATTCCAAAGCCTCCTTGTGCTCCGTCCAAGCTGGTTTTGTGGCCAATTCCCAATCGTGTAATTTGTCAAGAAACTCTGATTTTGTCAGCTTGTCGGAATCCTCAAAGAAACCAAGTTTTTCGCAGATGCCAGCAAAAATGGCATCTACTTCACTTTTGCGAGCATCTCCCACGGCAGCATTCATATAAATGTCTTGCTGTTCGAAACAAGCATCAATAAATTTGAGACGAGCTTCGTCGCCAAGCTTTGCCATGATCAGATGAGAAGCACATTGTCCGACAAAGGCTTGCGAGTGAAACAATAACGACGTCAGGTGGACACTAAAGTCATACTCGTCTCCAAATCGATCCTTAATTTTGGGTAGAAGTTTCCAATTTGCTTTCGAGTAAGGACATTGAAGGTCCCAAAAGACCTCCCATGTTTTCTTGTATGTCGTTGTCATGTTTTCTAATGTGAATAATGTGAAGAAACTAGTAACGAATCGGTGTGCAAGAGTAAGAGTGGATACGAGAAGCAAAAATATATAAGTATACAGTGAAATTTCTCTTTATAGAATAGGCATAACATAGGCCTTCGATGTTCTAATGCCGCCGTTTGTGAGAGTGCATCCAGGAGAACTTCTGCTGTGTTGATATGAGGTTTGATTCGGGCTTTATGAGCTTCTCTGCGTCTTGGTAGAATGGATTTCCAAAGACCTTTTCGTGACTCCATTCGTATCGTGAAACGCGAGGGTGACGAGAATGGAAGTAAAAAGATCACTACTCCAGGAAGGTCAGCCAATTAGAGCTCATATCCTATATTTAGAGTTAAGATACTATTTTACATAAATATGCTAAATAATACCTCAATGAATCCCTTGTTGAAATATAGTCCCTAGTTGTGATCCCCGTAAATTAGACGTTCATTTTTTTTTTTTTTGTTGTTGAAATATAGTCCCGCCTTTGAGTCATGTTGAAATTTGTTGAAATTTGTTGAAATGTGTTGAAACGTGTTGACAGGTGTTGAAATGTGTTGACAGACAGGTGTTGAAATAGTACGGTAGTTGCTAGTAGCGCTACTACTACTAGTAGTAGTAGTATTTGGAGGAGAGTTTCTTCTTGCCTGAAGTTGAAGTATTGCAGGCAGGTCCCACCCTCCAGATTGCTGGATCATGCACTTCTAGCTAATAGAGCTACAAGAGAGAGTTTGCCTTTAGTAGGGGATTAAGTGTGGGCAATCCCTAGCAATTTGGCGCTAGCTAGCTACCAGGTAGGCATTTCGCGGAGTAATAATATATGTGCCAACACTTTCGGGTAGAATTAGCCATCTGCGATCTTCTGTCCATGATATCCAAACATCCAGACTGGAAGTGACCCACCGCGCCGCAGAATGACCACTAATGACTGGATTTTGCTGCATTCAACCAAGAAAACCTTTCGCTCGCTTCGCAACAGGCAATCATAATAATATAATAATTTCTCCAGACAAGGCCATTCCTTATCTGAGCTGTCTTAACTTACTCTGAACTATTTTATTAACTTAGCAATTAATTACCCCCGTCAGCAAGATGAAGGAATTTACTCTCCCCCAAGGTGAAGGAAAGAAAGTGTGCATTGGCGGTGGAGCCGGATTCATCGGATCCCACATTGCCCGTCGTCTCAAGGCAGCTGGCTGGTATGTTATCGTGGTCGATTGGAAGACGAACGAGTTTATGGAAAAAGATGAATTCTGCGATGAATTTATCTTGGATGATCTACGTAAGCTCGAAGTTGCCTGCAAGGCCTGCCAAGGATGCACTCAAGTGTATAACTTGGCTGCTGATATGGGAGGCATGGGTTTCATCGTCTCCAACGAATCTGTCCTGGCCTTTAACAACACTGCCATTTCTATGAATATGTTGGAAGCTGCCCGTCGTAACGGCGTCAAGGATTTCTTTTACTCCTCTTCTGCCTGTGTCTACAACGAGGCCAAGCAAGAAGATCCCGAGAACCCTGGACTCATCGAATCCGATGCCTGGCCTGCGCGTCCTCAAGATATGTACGGATTGGAGAAGTTGTACGCAGAAGAAATGGCCCTTGCCTACGGCCGGGACTTTCCCATGAATATCCGTCTCGCTCGTTTCCACAACATTTATGGGCCCCGTGGAACGTGGACTGGAGGACGTGAAAAGGCGCCTGCTGCTTTTTGCCGCAAAGCACTTACCTCCACCGAATACTTTGAAATGTGGGGAGACGGCAAACAAACCCGTTCTTTCACCTACATTGATGACTGCGTCGAAGGTGTCCTTCGTTTGATGTTCTCTGACTGTGATGTCCCCATCAATATGGGATCCACCGAAATGGTCGACATGATCAAGTTTGCCAAAATTGCTCTCAGCTTTGAAGGCAAGGACTTGCCAATCAAGCACATTGAGGGACCAATGGGAGTTCGCGGACGAAATTCCAATAACAAACTCATTTTGGAAAAATTGGGATGGGAGCCCACCATCAAGATCAAGGATGGCCTTAAGAAGACCTACTTCTGGATTAAGGAGCAAATTGAGGAGCAAAAGAAGTCCGGAAAGGATGTTTCTGGATTGGCCACGTCTGAAATCGTCCAGCAAGTTGACGATACCCTCATGCAGCTTGGAAATGATAAAAGCACCGCGATTACTGAGGGCTAAAAATTGAGGATGAGCCTTTCTCTCATTTGTAAGCTGTCTCTCTTTTTTGCAAAATGCCCATATGTGCCAGGTCGACGTGCATAGAAAGTTTGTTTCTACAGTATTTTATTATTACTACTAAAGTAAATAGAGACCGCCCCTTCGTTTTAAATCCGACGCATTTTCCGTGCAGCTTTACTGTCCTTGCACAAACAGTTGAAGAGGAGAAGACGAATCGTTTTTAGTTTGAATTTGAAACCTTCCCAACTCATTGTCTCTGTGATGTGTGTTGTTTCAGTTTGAAACAACCGATTTCGACCGAAACGCAGCAAAAGAAATTGTTTACTCTAAATTATAAAACCTCGCAATCGTCTCACAATTTTGCATTCTTGAACCTTTAAAAGTCCAACAACGCCAACACGTAAAATCACAATGAACACTCAAGCTTCATCCGTCTCATCCAATCGTTTGGATGTTAATACTCGAAGTTCCACACGTCGCCATCGCCAATACGCAAAATTTGCTAGCATCGGCAAAGCATGTCACGATAAATCTGTCCAGTCCGACTCGGTCGCCAAGAAACTAGAATACGATTCCCGATCCTCGACCCGTGCCTCCTCGTCTTCCTCGCACAAGCATTTTGTGTTCTCTCCCCCAACGACGCGATCACAGAAGCGCAAGTTGTTTTTCGAGTACGGCGACAACAAAGGCTCTTCACCCGGACCCACCAAGCGACTTTTGTACTCACCCGTTGACACTTCGAACATCGCTATCGAGTCGAACACGGTTTTATCTCCCCTTGCTTCCTTTTCGGCCAATGTTGGTCCTCGTCGATCGACTCGCAACTCGTCTCGATCCAAGAATATCGATCTCGCTAAAATAAAAGCGCGCAATCCGGTATTTCCTAGCAGTGGCTCCCCTCAATCCTGTCACAAGTCTTTGTCTTCCACGAAAGTTGATATCGTCTCGCCTTCAGTCAAGCAAACTTACGTCAATCCCAACCACGAGCAAGACGACAAAGCGAATATCGTGGCACTCGAAGGATTTTCTCCTTGTGTCTTCCATCGTGTGACTCAAACCCACGACGATAGTCCCTTGAAGATGCAAGCCTTGGAGAGTGGAGACGCCATTACTAGTCAAAACAGTACTCCCATGAAAGTCATGATCTCGTTCATCACGGGTTACCAAGATGGGGAGTTTCAACGACATTTGTCCGCTTCAAACGGTACTAGGAGTACGAATACTGCCGTCTACATGCCCATTATTATGTCTCCCGCTCAAGATGCCCCCAAACCTTGCGAAAACAATATCTTTGGATCTCCTTGGTCATTTCCCGGGTGGGTTGTGGGCGAAACTGGAGATTGCAAGGGCTTCGCCGAGCATGACACCTGCCCGCGAGATCAACATGAGATTGATATTCAAAAGCTCGACGCTGAGCTTGGAGAATTCTACCTTTTCGATTACTTTTGAGTTATACCCCAGCAAGCTTTACATCTACTTCAATACAATACAATAAAATAAAATATTCTACTGCAAATACGTAAATCTACTATCTACGGTAACACCAACTTTATTATTATTATTTCTAATAAAATACTAGCTACCAGGTACTACTCTAGATAGTACCATGGTGGGAGTACTAGTAGTAGCTACTACTAGTAGTAGTAGTGGAGTACTCTTACTAGTAAAAATCTATTCCCAGTTCTTTTGGACAAGTGTGCTTCCCGTTTCGTTATGCTCTTCCACTTGGAACCTCAAAATCATGTGTGGAGATGGAAAATGAGACTTCCTTGATAATTGTAGCTTGCCGCAAGATCCTCGATCAATAATATTACTTACTGTAGTAGGTCTACTCGAGACCGTAGTACTGATTACTGTATTAAGTACTATCAACAAATAATATTGTTTGAGTTGGCAGTGCCACATTGAATAGACGCGTATTAACCACGTTCTCGCCAGCAAACTCCTTTTACCCCGAGAACTGTGAATTACTCTACCAGGTATCGGGTTGGATATCTCAGTACCAAGCAACCAGCACCAGAATCACCATGGCTCAGCTTTTGACAATAGTGAGCCCCACCCCAAGAAGGAGGATGGGAAGTAGAGCTGCGGCCTCCATGTTGCTTTTATGCTGTCTTGTGATAATGTCGGATCCTTCCAAGGCTTTTGTGTCTTCTTTTCACACCTCTTCGCCTTTGTTAGACCCCATTGGTGTGGCGTGGAGAGGACAAAGTCGTTACTTTCAAAGTATACACATCAATCAGCACCAAAATGTTCTCCAAAGAAGCCAGTGGGAGAGATCTTCCAAAGAAGGCAGCATTACCAGTTTAAACTCATTTATGGGGTCAGATGGCGGATTATTTGGTATTGGTACCCCTGAACTGGTATGTTCATTTCTTCTAGTTGTGCTTCTTATGGTGCCGGGCGTTTGAGATTTGGTGACATCGAAGAATTTTTTATTCTTGTTTGCTTTTTGTGACTCCTATTTTATTAAATTTCGTATCTGACACTGCTTTGACATCAAATGTTTTTGGAATTGAATATGCTCAACCATAAACATTCTGGCATTCATGTCATAGGCAACGATTCTGTTGGTGGGATACTTTGTTTTAGGTCCATCGGATCTATACAAATTGGTGAAAGAAATTGGAAAGTTTGTGAACAACATACGAACTCTTGGTACTCAAGCCACGGCACAATTTGAAACTACCATGGAATCGCAACTGGAGCTGCAAGAAATTCGAAAGGCACAACGAGAATTAAATGATGCCTTTTCTTTTCGGCGCTCCATCAATGTCGACGACGAGGGCGAAGCCTTTTCCACGGAACCAGGGCCTAAGGAACCAGTGCCAGATGTACCCATGGCGGGTGCTACGACCGCAACTGCAGCTGCAGCACCATCTGAAAATGCAGCTCCTCCCAAACGAGCAAAGAAGCGACGAAGAGTAAAAAAGAAGCAACCTCAGCCAGCACCAGAAGAACCTACATTGAATATGGAAGGTAGTCCCGTCAACAACATTCCCGACTTGGATATGAGTTCTGCTTTTCCAGATCCAGCCATGGCTACCGCCGAGTCTACTGGAACAGGAGCAACCAAAGACGAAAAGAAGGACGATTGGTTTGCCGACGATATGCCATCCGCTTCCGATATGGCCAAAGAAGATATGGAGTGGCTTAATTTAGGTATCGATGACGATAGCAGTAGCGAGAAAACGGCTCCTGATGTTGCCAAATTGGATCCAGTTGAAGAGGCTGCTGCGCAGAGCCGGTTCCAGCAGCAAATGAATGCTTCATGGAATCAAAAAGTCATAGAAAATGAAGACAAATTGGCTCCATTGGCTATGATAATGGAACGGTTGGCAATTCTGGAGGATGAAAAGGCTGCCGCGGAACGCCGTCTCGACGATGAATTCCGAGAGAGATACCGGCTGGAAGAAGAGTATTACCAAAAGAAGCGAGAAGTATTGGAACAGTCTGCAGCCAAGGTTCAACAGGATGCCTACGTCACAATGCAGAGTAGCAGCAAAAATGTCTAAGTAGAATTTGTTATTAGCTACTCTAGCTATTCGCTGTTCGTACTCGGGAAGTATTCAACAGGAATTCATGCGTCTAAACTTATTCATGCTCCAAAGACAGGATAGCATCACTGTACGTATTTGTATTTTTTTTTTTTTCGAGGTAAATGTAGAACCGAAAATATTAACTACATTGCTTTAGAGCTACTTTTTGTTTCGATGTGGTTGTCTACGACCATGGAAACCTCTAAGCCAGACGGAAAAGTTATCATTGGTATGGATAAAGGACCCCGTCATCCACACACGTCAATCAGTGCAAGGTACGACAACAGACGCTTTAAGAATCATAGACAGAGTATTCATCAAGGTCAACAGGTGCAGGAACCAGGCCTGGCTGCATACTCAGGATGTAGTGTAGCATGGCCACATCATCACGATTAAAGACCAGCGCATCCAAAACTTCTTCCCTTGTAACGTGCTCGTTTTCCAGCATTTCACGGGTACCATCTGAATTGACCTCTGTCCAAAAGTCGACAGTCTCCTTCCAGTCCTTGTCTTCGATGCTCATATCAAGACGTTCAATGTTGCCATTTTTTTGCGGCAACATGGCAAAGGCATTTTGACACTTGCGGCTTAAATATTCTGGCGCATCACCTTGCAGTAGCTGAAATCGCGAGATATTGCGGCTTATTCCGATCCCTTTGCAAATCTTTAGGAGGAAGTTTTCATCCTGAATACTGTCGAATTGCAGTGTTAGATCCGTTAACGACTTGGTGGTGGCCAAGAGCGCCGGAAGCTTGCTATTGAACTCAGGATTAGCCGAAATGGCCAACTCAGTAAGATCTCGGTTAGTCTTAAGTGCTCGATTCAAGGCCGAGATGTGTTCGTTGTCAAAAACAAAGTTAATCAAGTTCAAAGAGGTCAGGCGTTCTGTTGTGCCTGCCAAGTGTTCCAAGTATGCTGGTGTCACGGTTCCGAAATACCCCTTTTCAGGAGCGGTGAGTTCCAGCTTTTCCAGCTTCGGCAACGATGAAAGTGCTTCAAAAAACTTGTCAATGATGGTGTGAGTTTCCAGCATTCGGTTCGACAATTGACAATCTTGGAAGCGTACTTCGCGCAGGGAAGGATGCTCGATCAAATCATCCTGGAATTTATCAAAGGATATTTTGCCTCCCCCCAGTTCAAGAAAGTAGCAGGCAAGCACCTCGAGCTTAAAGGCCACTCTCAGAACATCACCGATTAACTGGACGGGAAAGACATCCATATTGTTGCCGTACGAATAAATGTATAGCTCCTCGAGAGGCAAACTGCCGATAGCTCGGAACAGATTGTGGAGAGAGGCCGGGGAAACTTCGTTCATGAAACCTCCTTCTACAAAAATTGACATACATTTGACCGTCTCATTGGCAAAAAAAGCCTTGGCAATGGTTGTTCTCTTCGTGTCTTTGTTCAAGTGAAGCTTGAAGGCAGGCCCATGCTTGTTGGTGGCCAATAGCTTGCGAATTTCCTTGGTTGACATTGCGGATGCTCAATAAGGAAAGAAGACGAGTCCGTTTTGAAAATAAGGAATACGGAAGCAATTAGAAATGTAGGTTGTTATGAAACAGTAGATGCTATTATTAGAACGCTGCGCAGCATCCCGACGAGCGTTGCGCTGTATGCGGTAGATCAGTTTGAGGCAACTACTATAGTACATTATTTTCAAAAAATCTGGAGATGCACCTCGACCGACTCTCACAAAACATTGGATTTAAGAGTGATCAGCTCTAACGCCTGTGGACTAAAGTAATTAGATGGTGCATATTTTATCGTTGATTGTGACCAAATCACATCGATTTCGCAGCCAAGAACTTTCAAAGGTTTGACACTTTTGACGATATTAATAACCAGTCATGTATGTTAAACTTCTAACGGAGCACCAATTGCCAAAATTCGAATAGGCGGAACGAAAATCTCAGTGATGGTCTCTTTGGGATTGCCGACGTCGCAACAATTATAAAAAAGCTGTAAAATCACAGAGTGCTATTTCCCTCAGCTAGTCTTTCGCGTGCTGCTCATAGGCCTTATTGTTCATCCGTGGGCGTTCGAACGAACGCAGCCAAGGGAGAAGAACAAGGCAAGGAGATGGAATAAACTAAAAATTTAAAGTACGTAACTCGTAGAAAAGTTCATTGAAATGGGTGAGATATTTTGAAAACTTAATTACTACTAGTCTACTGTTTATTTATGAAGCATATTACTGCTACTAATAGAATGGTTACCGCTGGCTGCTGAACCCATGAAGTCCGCTAAGCCACCAAAAACTGCATTTTTCTTGAGTTACGTTGAAATGTGTTGAACGACATAAATGTATTAGATAGTGCAGTACAGTATAATGGAGCTGTGCGGTTGGTTTTCTCCGGGAGAATGATGACATATATCACCAACTATTGCAGCATTTGCTTTTATCTCGTAAGCAATGGACGTGCGTATTATACAAACGCTTGGGAGTTTCGACTATTTCTCTTGTTTTCCTGTGTTCTTTTGTCTCACTGTTGTTCTTTTCGAAAATTGGCGAGGCAAATCTTGTAATCTGCTGCCAAATCAAAGCATTTGTCTTGATTGTAGGTATTACGATTGGCACAGCGTTGTAGCTTACAGGCCAGAGGTTGGCAGTGTTTTTCAGCCAGGCTCCGCTCATCTTGTTCACATTTACGGCGTACACGATTTTCTTCTTCCTGGATGACCCCCAATCTTGCTGCGCCACGTCCCATCGTATTGATTACTTCGGCGATGGGCGATAGTGATTGCTGCCCGATTCGCTGGAAGTTGAATGAACCGGAAAGTATTACAGTATTATGTATTATGTGTATAATATATAATATGTATTAAAGATTACAAATGAAACAGAAACGCAAAGAGCGAAATACTGTTCAAGAAAACTGAATGCACTAATAACGAATGGAGATGACTACTTGACTCTGATGATGAATGGATCTTCAAGTGGCTTTATTTCGCTTCTAGGTAAGTTGCCTGTGAAGTAGTAGTTCATTGATGGCTTCGAAGGAGGTTGAAACGTTTTTTTCTATTAGGAATTCATATCGTACGCAAATTTTTGATTTAATTTAACGGGGGTAATTTTCGTAACCTTTTACTACTGGTACCAGTGCTAATAGCTACTGTAGCCAGTAGGTCGACTTCAAAGAATGACGTAGAGTTTGAAGGAAGGCTAACGGATTCCAGAATCGAGATTGAGGCTGATCAATTCACCAACAAATTCCCTCGTGACGGAATCCTGTGATTTCATTTTCCGCAATGTTGAAGATTTTCTCCATCTCGCTTTGAGAAAGCTGCGACTTCAAACTCTGAAGCCATCCTCCAATCGACTTGTGGCACTTACAACGACGTACCATCATTAGTAGAGCTGACGAGCCTACTCACTTTTTTTAGTCTCATTGATCTTTCATCTTCCGTCTTTCATTATTTATATATTTCGAAATAAAGGAGCAGAAATATTGCAAGTGAAAGAAATACACACTTCAGAAGCCGCATCACTAATCTTCAGCACTCCCAAATCCACAGACAAAGTGAAATTCCTTTTGTGGCAGATTAGGCGAGGCTTTGATTGCTTTGATAGCTTGACAGACATTCATTGCAGTGGAGAATTCATCAAGTTTACAGGCGCAACGTCAAGTTCTACATGCTACACCATATCTGTGGCGCACGACGACACTACTAGCTAGTAGCTTGCGAGGGATAGATCAAGCTGGCAAAATTGTGCTATCACAGTCAAACCACATTGAAAACACTGCTTACATACATGTACAACTTCGTGCAAGTACATCAACAATACACAAACCAAACCCTTGCGTATCCAGAATGAGGACGAGATCATCCCGCTTTTTTGTGATATTAGTCCATCTATTAGGGGTATCGAACCATCATCTACCTTCATGGTACTATGATCTGTTGACCAGTACCGACTCTTCCGACCGAGCATCCTTTTACAGTGGAATAAGAGGAGTTCATCCTCATTCAATGGAGCTGGAGCGGCTCGATTTGAAAGAAGTTGGTGGTCTGGATGGAGTGGATTGGCTGTATCCTCAGCCAGATCTTTTTGAACTGGATGGTAGTAATACTCGCAGCAGCGACAGCAATGAATTACCGGACACGCAAGCACGGCATGCCACAGCAACAACAGCGGTTAGGGAACCATTCTGGCTACAAGATACAGAGGATGGAAAGTGTTTAGGACCTAGTGGAGTGTTTTCCGAATGCGGAGATGCCACTCTTTGGTTCATTTTGCGCAGGGATAACCATAAAAAATCTCTACGAATGGGACCGTTTGGGGTTGAAGAAATTTTAGAACCAGTGAACGCTCATGAACCGTTCCGATATGCTCTGCAAATAGTCGACAACGACCACGGACAACAACCAGAGCCTTCCTTCTTTCCGAGCTATAAATCTCCATCGTTATTTGATTGGAAGAAACGCAGAGAGAGACGGAAACAGCGAGACTGTCTTGTTCCTTCCAAAGATTCCCTCAACAATGCTAGAAAACACTCACTTGGAGACAGTGCCTTGACCTCACTAGAGTTAGGTCCGTGCGTCCAACACAAGACTGCATGGTCTTGGCGAGTAGACCCTGAAGGCTTAATGTATTTACCGAGAGAGTCCATCAATAGCAACGACAGGGTGTGCATGCAAAGGACAGAATCCTCTCCGGCTGTTTTGTCATCATGTCAAAATATTGCTGGCGCGGCTCACAACATCAAGCCGTCTCCACAACAACATCGCTTAGTTCATTTTTCTCTTGTGCGATATCATGCAACATCTAGTCATACTTCAACGAAGCCACCTGGTCAAGCTACTTCCGCTGCAAGGTCCGTAGCATCGGAAAAAGGAGCTACGGGTGATTTTGAGGGGCCAGCTACTAGTAGCAGTAATGAATCTGTCGGTCTGGAGGGTCTACCGTCCAGCAAGGACAAAGCACACAGTCATGCCAAGGGCCGAGTTGGTCCTTCTCCTTTGTTTGAGATGAACCTGGCTGGGCGACCTCTCTTGTCAGCAATTCCAACACGGGAAGCTCGAAAAGAGTCAAACCAGTCTCCGTTTGCCGCTTTGAAAGACACAAATCCTATTCTGTTTCTTGGTGTCGAAAAGCGACAGCCCCGACAAGCAGAAAAAGAGGCACACAAAGGTATACAAATAGAGAGTATCACTCTCGGAAAGTCTGCAGCTGTAGGTCTGAGTCTTCCTTCCCCTGGTAAATTGCGCAAGATTGAAATGAATCCATACATCGCTGCCTCCAAGGACGAAGTCTGGGCTGACCCTCAAACAGGACTAGAATACTACACAGATCTTTGCGAATACTTGGGACACGACAGAAAGGAGTATGGGAGACATACTTTGGTTGGTGTGGGCTTGTTCACCAAGACCATGTTAAAAATCAAGGTACGAAGAAAATCCTTTCGTGGCGAGTGTTAGCGTGGTAGTGTTCATCTTAAAAGTAACGGCTAACATTTTTGTCGCTTTCTTTAGGTATATGGTATTGCATTTTACGTGTCCAAACGAGATGTCTTGGCGGATCCATCTTTCCAGGAGTACGCTGGACTGAGTGCCGAGGAACTGAGAAATCGACCCGATTTTTACGAGAAGCTGAGGACCATGCCCCCACGTGGCTCGGATCCCAGTAAAGGCGGCTTCTTTGATCGCACATTGTATTTGAAAACAAACATGCAGCTTTCGACGGAAACGATGAGGTCTAGTCTTGATTCCGATTGGAAAAAGCTGACGGACGAGGACAAGGCCTTACTGATCAAAACTAGTATGGAACCAAGACCGGCGGATGAGCGCATGCTGGAAGAAATTAAAAAAAAGGATAATCCAAGCCGTTGTTCGTGTGCTCAAGTTGCACCAGATGAGTACGAAGCCGATGGAAGTTGTTGCGCTCGGGGTATTGAGCTAGTGTTCACGTGGCGAAAGAACGGAGATCTGGAAGTTCGATTGAATGGCCGCTTGATGGACTCTTTTCCGAGACCAGAGCTGGGTGCAGCCATATTCTTTGAGTACCTGCGAACTGATGACCCATTTTCGCACGATTTCATTGAGCGCGTGGTAGATGGCTTCCCACATCTACTTGCGCCACTTGCTCAGGTCCACGGAATCACGTCCTCTGTGATGCAGCAGCCAACTAGTCCTCCAAGACCTGCAGGGGATGGGCATGGCATGCTGAAGGGTCTCAGTAGTTTAGTCGAAACTGTATCTGGTCATGCAGCTGGAGCTGCTGGTGCGGTGCAACAAGCGATGCTACAGGGAGCAGCTGACGCTACATCAAGCGCTGTACAAGCTGCACAATCTGCTGGTGATGCTCTTCGCCATTTCAGCGAAGAAGCGGAGCGAAAGCGCATTGCTGCCTGGGGAGGTATAGTTGCCTTCTCCAAACAAAACCCTGCGGAAGCCATGGCACAACTGGCAGCCAAGTCAAACGAAATTTCCACGGAAGTCATTTCTGATTTGGCAGCCAAGATCAAGGAATCGCCTGCTGATTTTGTTTCCCATGTGGCAGCTAGATTCAAGAGATTTCGACAATCCGACGACGAGCAGACATCAGAGGAGGTTTTTCCAATCGCAGAAGAGAGAGCTATTGCTCCACACGGTCGAGTCTTTCGACCAACGACTTCCCGATGGTTTGGCGAGACACTGGAAGCCACCGATGAGATTGCGCCAATCAAGCATCCAACAATGAACAAGACCATTCTGTCTCTTGTACATATGTACCTGCTGCTGATCCTGATTGTTAGCTTCCCCGCTACCAACACTAGTCGGCTTGTTCGCCGGGGCAACAAGCTGATGTCGGCATCATCCAGCGAGACATCCTTCGTGGAATACGGCGAATCATCAAAACTGGCTCCCGCAAATCCCAGAAAGGGCACCGAACGGACATCTCTGAAAAATGCCTACCGTACTGGCAAATTAAGCGCACCTAACCCGATACTTTTTCTTGAAGGTGACGCGAGGCAGGGACACGAGACTAAAGAAAGGCACCAAAGAATACATATTGAGCTTAATAACTCCTTTGCGGGAAAAGAGAATGGCACCATGAAAAAAGGATGCAAGCCAAGCGACGACAAAATGCAGAAGAGCTTGAGTTATTTCTTATGAATGAACAAAAGAACCGCCCTCTCCTGGAAAAGAGAATGGCACCATGAAAAAAGGATGCAAGCCAAGCGACGACAAAATGCAGAAGAGCTTGAGTTATTTCTTATGAATGAACAAAAGAACCGCCCTTTCCTGCAAAAGAG
>Ga0100392_1002922_pt1 | contig 15754 bp, 30 predicted proteins | sample CryGeymeta201516_FD_81548 | JGI IMG/M metagenome (GOLD analysis project Ga0100392, IMG submission 81548) | Groundwater microbial communities from Crystal Geyser aquifers in Utah, USA - Crystal Geyser metaG 2015-16 | ecosystem: Environmental > Aquatic > Deep subsurface > Groundwater | place: USA... | reverse complement strand
TTAGATTATGTTAAGAATTAATCATGCTCATAGGGTAGCAGATAATTTATTAGATCTGATAGCATCACCTGAATTTTTAAAAAGGGATGAACTCCTAGATCTTATTGAATATTTAGAGAGTACTCCCAATAATTTTGATGATATTGAATGGAAATTAGTACAAGCCTACCTAGAGTACATCGTTTGTGATAGGGAGAGGTACTTATGACGATCAAATCCTGTTGTTTAAGTTGTAAAACTTTCCTTCCTAAAAATAAGGACCAGTATTATTGTTATAAAAAGAATACTAAAAGTATTTATAGGGGGTTTTGTCTATGGATTACTTTAACTGATAAGGAAAAGATTAATATAGCTCATAGGATTCGGAAGGATTAAGAAAAATGATTAATTTAAGACGATATAATGATTAAGATCTGTGGGCCATTTTCTCGTTTATCTTATGAGGATATAAACCTTAACAGTCCAGACCAGATTAAAGCATTTCTCCTTGCCAATGGGTGGATACCTACGGAATGGAACTACAAGGTAGAGAAGGGAACCAAACGATTTGCTCGTGATGAACGAGGTAAACATATCAAGACCTCCCCTAAGCTACCCAAAGAAGGAGACCTTGATCTGCTTGAGAAGCAACTAGGTGGTACCCCTATAGGTAGACTCTTGAGTAGACGTTACCTTCTGAAACACAGGAAGGCTATTTTAAGTAATGACAGAGACGATGGTAAAGGGTGGCTCGGTATGGTGAGGGAAGACGGTAGGTTGGGGGCTGTATGCATTCCTCAAGCGACCAACACTGGACGGGCCAGACATAAGGTGGTCAACTAATACGGCCTCCTTCTAAAACATTCTTAATTGCTGGAAACCCCTTAGAGATAATTATACTACAGCATAAGGTTGAGATTACCTAAGTGCGAATGTTGAAAAATAATTATATTGGGCAATCAGCAGCCAAGCCTTGATGAGAGGAAGGTTCAGAGACTATCCCGGAAGGGAGTACAATGTTGATGCTTAACATTGGAAACAGAATGTGGTATAATAATAGGTAGAAGTGTTATTATACCAAAGATATAGTCCAGTCTTACATGAAAGTGTAAGCAGCAAGCGAGGTAGTGATGAATATTGTTTATGATATGGATCATAAGGCAGCAACTAGATACTTTTTAGACTACTATCGCGAGCGATTTGAGGGTAGCGACCTTAAATGAATGTAACGTGTTAACACTCCTAAGGCTAACAAGAAAGTGGCCTTTGGTATAGAGTTAAGATCTTGTCTGACTGTTGAGCCTAATCGTATTATGGTGGGATGTGATGCTTCAGGGTTAGAGGCTAGGATGATGGCACACTATGTCTATCCCTTCCCTGATGGACCTGAATTAGCCGATGTAATCCTTAATGGTGACATACACGAACACAATGCTAAGTTGTTTGAGACAGACAGGGATGGTGCTAAGTCTCCACTATATTTACTGTGTTATGGAGGTCAACCTGCCAAGTTAGCTGACACACTAGGCTGCTCACTTAAGAATGCAGAGAGGCTGTTCAATAACTTCTGGGATGGTAATCCTTCCTTAAAAGCCTTTCGAGATTGGGCAGAAGGTTTCTGGATGCAACATGGTTATGTCATTGGTCTTGATGGGAGGAAGATTTACATACGGAGCAAGCACAGTATAGTTAATGCGTTGTTCCAGAGTGCAGGTAGTATAGTAGTTAAGACTGCTATCTGTCTACTGCTCAACAAACTATTGACTAGAGAGAAATTAGATTCTAATTTAGTGCTGTTTCAGCATGATGAAATACAGATGGATACTTACCCACCTCATGCACAACGAGTGATGGAGTTAGCTAATGAGTCTTTCAAGTTAGCAGGTGAGTACTATAAAATGAATGTACCTTTGGCTGGTGATAGTAAGGAAGGCAATGATTGGAGCCAAACTCACTAATCTATTACTTACAAAAGGAGTTAAGATGATAAGTAATTGCTGTGTAAGAGCTCCGCCACTTTCTATTGAATATACTAAAGAGAGTACACTAGACTCACAAGTAAGCAGTCCCTTGCTTACGCAAGTAGGTGGCTCACACTACAAAGACAAGGCTATTCAGCCTATTGAGTACTGTTACAAGAATAAGCTTGGACCTTGTGAGACCCTAGCTATTCGGTATATCTCACGACATAAGACTAAGAATGGTAAGATTGACATAGAGAAAGCTATTCACTCTCTTCAACTTCTACTTGAACTGGAGTATAAGATATGAATGTACTAAATCATATACCCATGAATAACAATGAACCTACAGCTACCTTAGAAGACTGGTATATTATAGGACTTACTATCTATGGTCGCTGTTATGGGGATAGGAAACACAGGTTTCACCCTGGTGTTTTGATACACACCTCAACTATACCAGCCTTAAAGTTCTTTCAAGATTTTAAAGAGGGAGATATTGTTCAGACTTTAAACAGTAGGTATCTCCTTGGGAAAAAGTATAAAGGAATAGAATCTAAACTTAAGAAGGAGAAGAAATGAAAATCAAATATAATAGTATTACTGATGAGGTTACAATCAATGATTGAGTTTAAAAAGTTCTCTAGTATTCCTAGACTATCTAAAGATATGATAATCACTGAGAAATTAGATGGAACTAATGCTCAAATTTTTATTGCAAAGGAGGATGAAATAGAGTTTAATGAAAGAGATAAATCTCCATTCTATAGAACAGGAGTAGATGACCTCTATATTGCTGCTGGTTCTAGAAACAGGTGGCTCAATCTTGACGCTGATAATTATGGATTCTGTAGTTGGGTTGTAAATAATGCTCAGGAGTTAGTTAAGATAGGTCACGGTAGGTATTATGGTGAGTGGTGGGGTCAAGGTATCCAGCACGGATATAACCTTAAGGAGAAGCGTTTCTGGCTCTTTAACCCTGATCAAGGTAACTATCTAGATTTACCTCGACATATAGGAGTTGATGTAGTTCCTACCCTATACAAAGGTCCGTTCTGCACTAAAACTATTGAGAGAGTTATGGAGAATTTGAAAGAGTCAGGATCTATAGCGGCTCCAGGCTATATGAATCCAGAGGGGATTATTATTTATCATACAGGATCTGGTCAAACCTTTAAGAAAACTTTTAACTTTGACAAAGGAAAGTGGAATCAAGATGTGTAAGTGTACCTTCAGACAGAATAAGTGTTTAAATTGTAGGGGTTTAAAGCACAAAGGGTTTTCTTGTTTCAATGGTTATAATGAGAAGGAGACGCCATAACGAGTTATCTATTTTTCTTAAAGAGTAAAAATGCGAGATAAAAAATATATTTAATTTTACTTGACAGATATTAAACTAGATGGTATAATATACTTATGAGCTTTTGAGTTTAATAAAACTTTAAACAATCTTTTCTTTTTCTTTCTTTTCTTATGAGTCTTATGAGTCTTATGAGTCTTATGAGTCTTATGAGTCTTATGAGTTTAATAAAACTTTAAACAATCTTTTCTTTTTCTTTCTTTTCTTATAAGTCTTATAAGTCTCTAAAGTCTAGGGTATTTTGTCTTTCTTTCTTTTTTACTTCAGCTTAAAGAAAATGATTGCAGCTTCTAACTGGGTGTGGTATAATATGCGTATGGGATAGGGGATGTACTTCTATCTCTCAAACCTTAAGGAGTAACAGATGGAAAAAGTACAAGGCATAGCTAACTGGGCATTTGTAAATAAACCAAATTGTAAATTTAATGAGGAAGGAAAATGGATGATAGATATTATCTGTGATGCTAAAACTATTAAAACTCTCAAGGAAGCTAAGATCAACTTGATTGAGAAGGACGATGGTCGTATTATCTTCCGTCCTCAACGACATGTCAAGCGTAGGGACGGTGAAAATAATCAGGCACCTGCTGTTTTCGACAGATACGGTAATACTCTTACTTGTAATATCGGTAATGGTAGTAAGGTAGAGGTAGCTTTCACAGTCTTCCCTTATGGTAAGATCAAGGGTAATGGTGCTGATCTCTGTGGTGTTAAAGTACTTGAACTTGTACCTTATGAAGATGGGGATAATGTAGCAGAAGCCTTTGAGTTTGAAAAGCCTGAAAAAGTAAATAATATGTTTGATTAATCAGATGTTGAAGACATCCAATAAGTAAATTGCTACCTTCGTCTAATGCTTAAGACACCTCACTTGTAATGAGGGAAATGTGGGTTGAAGTCCTACAGGTAGCTCCACCTCATACTGTCTAAGACTCAGACGCCTCTTGAAGAAGCGCATCTGCTACCTAGAAGATGTTCTAAGGGTGAGTCATCTTATGGGCCTATAGTATAAAGGGAATACAGTGGCCTTGCATGTCGCTGATGGGGGGTTCGAGTCCCTCTGGGTCCACCATTACTTCTATAGCTCAATGGTAGAGCAAACGACTTATAATCGTTAGATCTTAGTTCAACTCTAAGTAGAAGTACCACATAGCAAATGCCATCTCATAGATAAAGATGGTTTGAAACCATTGGAAGGATAATATCTTAAGGTTAGACTTCTCCACCTGACATTATCTTTTCTTTTAATTTAAGGAGATTTATGAATTCTAAATATTTTCTAATCAGTACATCAGTTATGTTGCTGGCAATTCTAATTTTTGGTATCACTAAAGCTAATTCAGGAGTTTTGGCTACGTTCAATTACACTGCCCCTCGTACTGAGTTGGCTGGATTCCGTCTCTATGCAGATGGTGAGCTTATATGCTCTGTAGCTGATCCTACTATAACAGCTATCTCTTGTGAAACTTATAAGATTCCTTTTGGTTTTTCCAATTTCACGATGACCGCATATAATGTTGAGGGGATAGAGAGTAAACACTCCCTCCCTTTTACTTATGAGTACCACGCCTTAATCCCTTTGGCTCCTGGTATTACTGGGGTAAGGGGAAACTAAAGTGGTAAAAGAAGTCACCAGTCTGATTATTGACGGAGATATTCTAGTATATGAAGCTGGTAGTAAGGCAGACGGCAAGTTCTACTTTTATCCTGAGGATGAATTTTGTACTCCAGTTAAGAAGGAGATGGATGTCTGGTGTAAGCTAAACGATCAAGATCCTGCACTGATTGAAACACACTACAAGCCTGAGACCTTTAACATGGCTAAGACTTATCTTCGTGTACGAATAAATAATCTCTTCAACTTCTTTTTACACCTTAAGACAAACTACAAAATCTTCCTAACTGGTAAGGGAAATTTCAGAGAGACTCTTGCTACTATTAAGCCTTATAAGGGTAATCGTAAGGACGTTCATAGACCTTATCACTTGCCAGCCTTACGAAAGTATATGGTTAAGGAATATTTTGCAGAGGTGATAGATGGAGAAGAGGCTGATGATGCCTGTGGTTACAGTCAAACTAAGAGTTCTTGTATATGTTCAATAGATAAAGATCTCAACATGATCCCAGGTTTTCATTTTAACTGGACTAATAATGAACTTTATAAAGTCTCAGAGGTAGAGGCACTCCGTAACTTCTATTGTCAGTTGATTACAGGTGATGCAACGGATAATATCTTAGGACTTTTTGGATTAGGTGCTGGCTGTGCTCTCATTAAGCAAGTTAACCTTTGTACAGATGAGAATGCTATGAAGGCTCTTGTGTATCATGCTTATCAACAGAGGTTCGGTAACTATGCGAACCAATTTATTACTGAGATAGGAAATCTGCTTTGGATTCGTAGGAAACCCAATCAAACTTGGAGTCTTTAACTTATGCTTACCAATATTATGCACATCCTTTTCCTTTTGATGGTATTGTTGTGGAACTAATAAAAGGTGAGGGGTTTAATGAGGATGAATATTAATGATTAAACAAGACCCGGTATTTGACACCTTCGTAGAGAATTACTGCTATATACGGAACAGGGGATGGAAGGAGGCTGATGGGTTTGGCGAGCCCTTCCAGATGGTACATCCTTTATACGAGGGGGTATTTTCGATAGAGGAAGCTGTAAAGATAGAAAAGGATGTGGAAGAGTTTGAGCTACAGAACTAAGAAGACATCTAATAAATATAAGTCATCTTTTGAACGAGGGATAGCAATCAACCTTACTAAACGTGGAATACCTTTTGAGTATGAATCAATCTCCTTGAAATATTATCTTAAACCTAAAGGAAAAAAGGGTAAGTGTCACGAGTGTGGTTCAACTCAAATTTCTATCGAGCATACCTACATACCAGATTTTATAATTGGTAATTTAGTGATTGAAGCTAAAGGGTATTTCGATAGCAAGACTCGTTCAAAAATGATCTCTGTTAAGAAGGCTAACCCAACATTAGATATTCGTATGTTATTTATGTTTGACAACTGGGTAACTAAACTAAAGAAGCAGAGATACTCTGATTGGTGTAACAAGAATGGATTCGTTTATGCTATTATGGTAGTCCCTGATGAGTGGTTAAAATAGTATAGAATACCTTGTAGAATTTTTAATTGGTTGTGTGCATTCATGATAGAGTTGTTTCGTCTACATGCATGTGATATAGTTTAAGGAGGTAACAATTATGAAATACCAGATCTCAGAATATGTAAAGGGAGGACATGGAAGGAAGAGAGGTTGCTTACTAGGGTATAAAACTAAGACAGGTCAGGTGTGTATTGGTTGGAGTCTTTATGCTAAAGGAAAAGAAAAGCTACCTTTTGATGCCTACATCTCTAAAGCTCTCGCCTACATAAGAGCTATCCCTATTAATCAGGTCCCCTGTGTACCACCTTCCCTTAAGAAAGCTTACTTTAAGTTTGAAGTAAGATGTAAGAAATACTTTAGGTTGATTTAGATGTATACTCACTTAGAAATTATGGAGTTGTTAAAAGATCGAGAGGATACCACTTCTATACTAGATTTACTTGACCCCGATGTAGATGAGTTTGTAGATTGTTTAGAAGATATTGTGTTGAGGAATCATAAGAAGTTAAATGCTTATTATATGGATGAGCTATGATAGATGAAAAATGTAAAGAATTAAAGCAAAACTACTTAGATCTAATACAGGATATTGTGAATACTCTTGAAGGAATTCTTGGACCTGAGAAGAAAATAAAGCTTTTAGTAGATTTTGATTGTATGGAAGCTCACTATCGTGAGGAGGAGTGAAGGTAGAATGGATGCTCTCTTTGATAATCTAACCGATTATATTAAAGAAGAATCCGAACGTGAGTATCAATACTTCAACAGATTCTGGGATGATGAAGATATGTGCGACGATTGTGGAGAGGAAGATTGTAGTAATTGTCCCTTTGATGAGGATGAAGTAGCTTGATTATCTTTAAAGAGATGCAAGATGCACTAAAGGATGCAAAGAATAACCTAATCTTTTTGTGTATGTGGTATGATCATCCTTTAAAAAGGTCTGGGGTTTATAAGTTTATAAACAATATTGATGTAGAATTGGGTTAATATGAAAAACATAGTACGATCTGAGCCTTGTCCAGAGTGTCGTAAGAGTGGGAGAGATAAGACCGGGAACCATCTCATGGTCTTTGAAGATGGTAATAAGTTCTGTGGAAAGAAAGAACACCATAAGAACGGCAAGGCTTACACAGAAATACTAGCCACTAATAGGTTTGAAACTCTTAATCGTAACTACCTGCACTTTAATCCTCTCTCAATAGAAGAGATAAATAAATATCCAATCGTCGCTCTCCCCTCTAGGCTTATCCCGAAAGGGGTTTCTAATCTCTATGGTGTACATTGTTCTTATTCAGAAGAGACTGGCGAGATAGAAGCTCACTATTATCCAAGATATTCTCTAGACTCTATACTCTCAGGTTATAAAATCAGGACTTTACCCAAAGAATTCTCAATAGCTCAAGATAAACAACAACCAGCCCTGCTCTTTGGTCAATGTGTCCCAGGCTTCTTAAACAAGAGACAACTTGTAATCACAGGAGGTGAGGAAGATGCCCTTGCCTCTTACACTATCACAGGTAGGTATCTTACAACCCCAATCCCTGCTGTCTCACCTCCAGATGGTGACAACTTTAAATGCTTTGAACTTCCTGAAGTTGTCACCTTCCTTAAATCTTTTAAGACAATCTATCTCTCTTGTGATAAGGACGTAGCTGGACAGAAGTTAGAGAAGATGTTAGTTGATCTCCTTGGTTATGAGAAGGTAAGGGTTGTAAACTTCTCTGAACATGATGTGTCTGATATGCTAACTAAAGGTAAAGAGCATGAGTATATAGACGCTATCAATGGAGCTAAGGAGTATAAGCCTTCTGGTATTATTACAGTAGATGATGTATGGGAAGAGGCTATTAAGATGCCAGAGTGGGGTATACCTTGGCCCTGGCCTACACTTACAAAGGCTACCTATGGTATCAGGAGAGGTGAAGTATACTACTTTGGAGCAGGTGTTAAGATAGGTAAAAGTGAAGCTGAGAAGCAGATCATCCAGCACCTTCTAAGTATGAACTTAAAGGTTGGTGCTATCTTCCCTGAAGAGTCTGCTCCTATGTCTTATAAGAAGATAGCTGGTAAAATAGCAGGTAAGCAGTTTCACATACCAGACTCAGGATTCACACAAGAAGAGCTTATTGTGGCATTAACAGAGGTTAAGGAGAAGGTATATCTTTATAACCGGTACGCTTCTGTTGAATGGGAACAGATCAAGGAGTTTATCCGTTACTGTGTGGTTAGTAAGGGTATCAAAGATATTATTATTGATCCTATTACTTGCCTCACTGATGGTAAGGAATCTTCCGAAGCTGATAGACTCCTTAAGCAAGTGACTCGTGAGCTTGATTATATGACAAAGGACTTGTGGTTTTCTCTTTATATCTTTTGTCATCTTAATATACCTGCTACTGGTAAACCTCATGAGGAGGGAGGGTCTGTTAAGTCTGCACAATTTGCTAACTCAAGGGCTATGATGCGAGTTGCACAATATTGTATAGGGATAGAGAGAAACAAGAAAGCTGAGAATCCCATTGAACGTAATACAAGCACTTTCGTATTACTAGAGGATAGGAACTTTGGTAATTTTGTAAAGTTTCCTGTGTATTATTCTAATGAGACTGGCAATTATTTGGAGCCAAAAGGAAGATGAGTAAGCAGTTATTGTGTAAGTGCTGTGGATGGATGGGGTATAAATCCCAACTAGATCATATCACAGATGATTGGTTGGCTTATGATGATATTCCTTGCTGTCCTAAGTGTGGTAGTTGTGAGCTTGATACAAATAAATGCTCTGCATCCTTAGAGAAGAGGAGACACTTATGAGTGAGATGATTAAACTTTATATCTGTTCTATGTCTGGTATGCATGGATGTGATGGTTGCCTACATAATGACCCTCATGTTTGTACAGAGGAACCTTGTACTGAGGAAAGCTATTGTGAGTGTGTAGAAGAAAATGTAAGGTGTGAGGTAATGAGTGAAAAATCAAATTCTTGTGAATAGTATTCAGACACCTGATGGTACTATCCTTACCTCCTACTCTATTCATGATTATAAGACTCACAAGGATGAGTTGACAGGTGAGACTTATATGGTTGATGGAGGTACAGAGTATATAAGAAGAAACTTAAATAAAGTCCCCGCTGTAGATTTGTGTATTTACTCTAATGATTCTCACATACAAATTAGAAACTATTTTACTTGGGGTACTTATGGAACCTTTAATGAGGATGGGAAATATATTCCTAAGGTCCAAGGTAGTTTGAGACGGGTTCTACTAAAAGATTTAGAGACAGACCACATTCAAGCAATCTTAGAGACTCAACATCACATCTCTGAAAAGGTGGTTAAGGTTTTTACTGATGAGCTTAAGTACAGGAAGGAAAATGAAGATTAATTCTTTTTGGCGTTGCCGATATTGTAAGTGGTGACCCATAAATAAGGAGGACAGGGAGAAAGATGAAAAAATATAAAGAGGTGCTGATCATCCCCGACCCCCACGATTCTCCTGGTATATCTCAGGACAGGTTCCGTATAGCAGGTCAGTTTATGATGGATCGTATGCCCGAGTATGTGGTATGCCTTGGTGATTGGACAGAGATGGGTAGTCTGTCTAAGTATGATGTGGGTAGGTTGAGTGCAGAGGGAAAGCGCTATTGTGATGATGTAGTTAGTGCTAACAAGGCTCTAGAGATCTTCAACAGACCTTTAGCTGATTATAATAAGACCTCTACAAGATGGAAGAAGAAGAAGTATCAACCTAAGATGATTATGTGTGAGGGGAACCATGAGAATAGAATCACGGTAGCAGCACAAAGTACACCCAGTCTCTATGGCACTATCTCCTTAGCTGATCTTCAGTTTGATAAGTATGGTTGGATAACTCATCCTTTGGCTAAACCTGCAATCGTGGAAGGTATAGCATTCTCCCATTATTTTACATCGGGGGTAATGGGAAGACCTATTGGAGGTTTGAATCATGCAAGATCTCTTCTTACTAAGTGTCTTACTTCTTCTATTGTGGGCCATAGTCATCTCCGTGATATGAGTGAAGATGTTACAGCAACAGGTAAACGTATTCTTGGATTGGTAGCTGGTTGTTATTTTGAACATGAGATGGAGTGGACTGGTGAGAATCTAAGGTACTGGAGAGGTCTTGTTTATCTGCATGATGTATATGACGGGATGGCAGAGCCTGAGTTCCTTTCTCTTAAAAATTATTTGAAGATGAAATATACATGAACTGGTTGAAAATTAAACAACTAAATAAGTCTCTCTCTTTCTAAGTACAGTGTTATAGGGAGTGTAAAAATTAATGCAATGGTTAAAAATTAAGAGACTTGATAAGTCTCTTCCTCTTCCTAAGTATGAAAGCTCTGGTGCTGCTGGTATTGATTTATATTCAACTGAGACATTCTATATTGATTATGGTTATCAAAGGTTAGTAAATACAGGAATCTCAGTACAAATCCCTGATGGTTATGTGGGCGTAATTAAATCTCGCTCTTCTTTAGCTTCTAAAGGGGTTCAAGTTCAGGCTGGTGTAATTGATTCAGACTATAGAGGTGAAATTAAGGTTCTACTTAATCATACAGCATTATTAAAAGATGCTCTCTGGATAGAGAAAGGACAACGTATGGCTCAACTCCTTATTATTCCCTGTTCTCAGGTAGTTATAAAAGAAGTTGATAAGTTGAAGGAGACAGTTAGGGGAGAGAAGGGGTTTGGGAGTAGTGGTATATGATAGATGCATCTAACTTTAGGATTGTAGTAGATAAGATCACTAACCAAATAGGTGCTGTTACAGGTATTGCTTTTGTAAAGAATAGTATACCTTATGCAACAGCAAGAATTCAATTCAAAGATATATTTTCTGGCTATTGGGAGGATATAGCTATAGTCTCTCAAGAGGATGTAAAATGGCAGATGTTAATACATTAAGTAATTATATTCATCTAAGTAAATATGCAAGATATCTAGATAAGGAGAAACGTAGGGAGACATGGGAGGAGACAGTAGATAGGTATTGTGACTTCTTTGAGAAGAGGAAGTTGGGATGGGATGATGCCATGCTCAATGAGTTCATTAAGATTCGTGCTGCGATTAAGAAACATGAAGTGATGCCGAGCATGAGAGCTTTGTGGACAGCGGGGAAGGCCCTTGATATAGATAATGCTGCTGGCTTCAACTGTGCTGGTATAGGTATTAATCACCCTCGTTGCTTTGATGAGATATTCTACTTACTTATGTGTGGTTGCGGTTTAGGCTACTCAGTGGAGAACTCTTATATTCAGCAGTTGCCAGAAGTTGCAGAAAAGTTCTATAAAACTGACACTACTATTGTGGTTGCTGACTCAAAGATTGGATGGGCTTCAAGTCTCCATGAACTTATTAGCCTATTGTATTCTGGCAAGGTACCAAAATGGGATGTCTCTAGAGTTCGGCCTTCAGGCTCTAGGCTTAAAACTTTTGGAGGTAGAGCTTCAGGTCCAAAACCTCTTGAGAAATTGTTTGAGAGATTTGTTACTACCTTCCAGAAAGCAAAAAGTAGAAAGCTCCAAAGTATAGAAGTCTTCGACCTAATTTGTTTTATAGCTGATGCTGTTATTGTTGGTTCGGTTAGACGCTCTGCTTGTATTTGTTTAAGTGATCTTATGGATGACCGTATGAGGGCAGCTAAGGTGGGGGCATTCTGGATTGATAATCCTCAGAGACAGTTATGTAACATCTCAACTGCTTATACGGAGAAGCCTGATCTTGATGCTTTTTTTAAAGAATTTGGGTCTATGCACACAGGACGTACAGGTGAACGGGGTATAGTAAATAAGAAGGCTCTAAAGGATAAAGCTCTCGGGATGGGGCGTAATGATAAGGTAGAATACTGCTTGAATCCTTGTTTCCACCCGAATACTCAGATTGAGACTGTTAATGGTAGGGTAGCTATTAAAGATATACTTGAGCCAACTTTTGTTTATTCTATGGATGATAATGGGCGTCTCTGTCTTAAGGAAGCTACAGCATCTTGGATAACTAAAACAAAAGCTGCAACAATTTGCATAGAGTTTAATAATGGTGAGACAATAACTGTTACACCTAATCATAAGATTTTTAAGCTTGGCTCTAATAAAGGTAAAGATGCTGGTAAGCATGGTTGGGTAGAAGCTCGTAGCCTGAAGCCAGGGGATAAGCTAAATGGATTTTATCGTGTAAGACAGGGGGCTAAATACTCTGGTATAAAGCTGGCTACAGAGAAAGACTATCAAATGGAACATCGTTTTATTTATGAAGAAGTTTATGGAAAAATTCATGCATATTTTGATGTGCATCATATAGATAATGATAGTTATAACAATAGCATAGAGAATCTTGAGAGTATTCAATTCTCCTGTGCAAATAACCATCAGCAATTTTCTGAGGCTGGTAATTTTAATGCCGGTAATACTGGCTTACGTGTAAAAGAAGTCCACCAAGGGCCTATAGTAGATGTATATGATATAGCTGTAGAGGGCACACATTGTTTAGTAGCTGATGGTATTATAGCACATAACTGCGGAGAAGCTATCCTTCCTGACACTGGTGGTTTTTGTAACCTCTCAGAAGTAGTCATTAGACCTGCTGATACTCTTGAGGATCTTAAGAGGAAGGTAAGGTATGCCACCATTCTAGGTAAACTACAATCAACCTTGACAGACTTCAGATACCTTCGTCCTATCTGGAAGAAGAATTCCGAAGAGGAACGGTTAATTGGTATAAGCTTAACTGGTATTATGGATCATGCAGTTATGAGCGGAGTTCATAATGCTTCTGATGGGTATATGGATAAGTTTTGTGGGGATGGTAATAAATATCTTGCTCAAGTGTTGGTTGAACTTAAACAAGTAGCTAAAGATACAGATAAGGAGTGGAGTCTCTACCTAAATATTCCTGAAGCTAAACAGAGAACTCTTATTAAGCCCTCTGGAACTGTTTCTCAGCTTGTTAACTCCTCCTCAGGTATTCACCCTCGTATGTATCCATACTACATTAGGAATGTACGACAGGATGTTAAAGACCCACTATCTGATTTCATGATCTCAGTAGGTATACCCTATATTGAAGAGGGAGAGAAGTATGTCTTTAAATTTCCTATCAAGAGTCCAGATGGGGCCATTACTATAGAGAATGTATCAGCTATTGATCAGCTCGAACTTTGGAGTCTTTACCAACAATTCTGGTGTGATGGTAATCCCAGTCAAACGGTTCATTATAAGGATGATGAGTTCTTTAGGATTGCTGATTGGATCTGGACAAATTGGGATGATGTTGTCGGGTTGTCCTTCTTACCCAAGTCAGATATGGTTTATAAGAATCCCCCATTTGAATGCATTAGTCGAGAGGAGTATGAACAGCTCTTATATAATTTTCCTAAGGATATTGATTGGGGACTTCTCTCAAATTTTGAGAAGGAGGATTGCACAACTGGGGCCAGTGAAGTGGCTTGTCAAGGTGGGGCTTGTGAGATTTAATAATGAGAGTTCCTAAACGATTTAAACTCTATGCACAAACTATTGAGGTATCTTATGACACTAAGGCCTGTATTGAGTCAGACTGCTATGGTTTAGCTGTCTTTAATAGAAATAAAATACTTCTCAAACCAGGAACTAAGGAGGAGCCAAGATCTAAGCAGCAGATAGAGAAGACCTTCTATCATGAACTAATTCATTGGATACTCTTCTTCTCTACTCCTGCTCATGATAAGGAGTTTGATCTTTATAGAGATGAGGGTTTAGTTGATACGATTGCTAACCTCTTACAACAAGCTGTAAATACCATGGAGTATTAAACAATATGAGCCCTATTCATGAGTTCTTATGCAGAAACTGTGGAAGGAGTAGAGAAGAGCTTACTACTAATATTCTTGATAGCCCTGAGTGGTTGATCTGTAAGTGTGGTGATCTAATGACTCGACAGATTTCTTCTTCTTCTTTCAGACTTGAGGGTGGTGGTTGGGAAAAGGATGGGTATACCAAGCCATTCTCTTGGAAGGATGGGGATAAATAATATGTATCTAGTTATTAAAAAGTGTAGTAACTATATGGAGAGGAATAACTAATAATGAATGTACAAGTATTAGAAGAGTGTGGACATGAGTGGGCTGCATTAGGTATGTCTCTCTCGTTTAAGGATAGGGCTACCCCAATCTTTCCAACTTGGGATAATGGAGAGACTTATGGTGTAATATCTAATTATTGGTGGTCTAGTGATAAGTATAAAAAGATCAGCAAGACTATGGAGGCTAATGCAGGTAGAGGTAAAGGGCATGACAAGTTTCTTAGACAGATTACTGTATACCTTATGATTGAGGCTCCTAGGTATTGGTGGTCTGAGTTTGATACTTACAAGGTAGGTACTGTTGCTCAGAGTGAATCAACCATGCACAGTCTCTCTAAACGCTATATGACTTTAGGGGATTGTGAGTATACCGTGCATACTAAACCTATTTTAGAGAAACAGATAGAACTATTTAATCAGGTTGTAGATGAAGGAAGCATAGAGGAGCTTAAGCAGTGTATTCCTGAGTCCTACCTACAACGTAGATTGGTCACGCTAAATTATGCCACTCTTAGTTGTATAATTAATCAGCGTAGGGGTCATCGACTTTCGGAGTGGGAGGTTTTCATAAACTCTATCTATGATCAGATACAATACCCTGAGCTACTCCCTAAGCATGACCATGTTTAAAATTGTGAGATATAATGAAATTGATAATTATTATAAGAGGAACTGAATGGAGATACTAGGTTTATATCTAGCTACTGGTTGTACACTAGCTTGCTTTATAGAGGATCACCCTTTTATTCTAGTTGTTTTATGTTGGCCTCTATTTATAAAATTCTAATAATAAACAAAAACCCCTTAAGAGATATTAAGTCTCTTAAGGGGTTTTTGTTTATTTTCTATTTTTTAAAACAAAGTATCCGTTACAACTTTACATTTAGTATTCAAACTTACTATACTTAACTCAACACTAGCTAATCTTCGATTTTTATCTGCATTATCAATCCTTAAGTCTGTCTGGACTGAGTTGATACTATCAAGTTTATCTGAGATCTTATTAGTTGTGGCTATATTAAAACCCTGCATACTCATAACAATAACAATCCCAGCTCCTAATATCCAGTTTAATGAGTTAAATCTTTGACAGTTCTTAACATTACAAACTTCCGCCATCGTATTTCTTCCTTTATGGACTAGTTGGTTTCCAGTTTATATCTTTCTTTTTGTAAGATAGGTATCCACCTATACATACCCCAAAATAGAGAGGCCATCGGATATAAAATGGTTTACCTCTAGACTT
>Ga0100392_1002909_pt1 | contig 15788 bp, 14 predicted proteins | sample CryGeymeta201516_FD_81548 | JGI IMG/M metagenome (GOLD analysis project Ga0100392, IMG submission 81548) | Groundwater microbial communities from Crystal Geyser aquifers in Utah, USA - Crystal Geyser metaG 2015-16 | ecosystem: Environmental > Aquatic > Deep subsurface > Groundwater | place: USA... | reverse complement strand
TCCGGCGTTGACAAGGTGATATGTCTGCGGCGTCAGCGGGCAGTGCAGGGTGATCACGTCGGACTCGGCGAACAGATGGTCGAGCGGCGCATAGGTCATGCCCAGCGCCAGACAATCGGGGTTTTCGCGCAAGTCGTAGCCGATCAGCCGCACGCCGAACCCCGACAGCGCGGCCGCGACGCGATAACCGATCTGCCCGGTGCCGACCACGCCCACGGTGCGCCCGTGCAGATCGAAGCCCATCAGCCCGTTCAACTCGAAATTACCCTCGCGCACACGGTTATAGGCGCGGTGGATGCGGCGATTGAGCGCGAGGATCAGCCCCACGGTATGCTCGGCCACGGCAAAAGGCGAATAGGCCGGAACCCGCGCGACCGTCAGCCCCAGCGCCTTCGCTGCGTCGAGATCGACGTTGTTGAACCCGGCGCAGCGCAGCGCGATCAGCCGGGCGCCGCTGTCGGCCAGTCCGGCCAGCACCCCGGCGTCGAGAACGTCGTGGACGAAGGGGCAGACCGCCTCGAAACCCTCGGCCAGCGGGCGGGTGTCCGGCCCCAGCCGCGCCTCGTGAAACGTCAGCGCATGGCCGAAACCGGCGTTGACGGCGGTAAAGGTCTCGCGGTCGTAGGGCTTGACGCTGAACAGGGCGATTTCCATGGCGCATCCTTTCGGGGTGTCTCGATGGATCGGCGGCGGTCAGCCATGCGTCGGCGCCGACGCGACCGCCTGCTCGGCGCGGCGGCGCATCTCGTAGGTCATGCGGCGGAACAGCACCAGATGCGCAGGCTCCATGGCGCGCCAGTAGAGCAGACCCGCCAGCCCCTGCGGTTTCCAGTATGCGGTCGCGGTCAGCCGCGCGCCGCCGTGCACCGGCGCGATGTCGAACTCCAGCACGCCGTGGCCGGGCGCCTTCATGCCGAACTCCAGCGCCAGGCGCCGCGGCGCGTCGGCGACCAGGACGCGCCAGCTGTCGATCACGTCGCCCGCCGCGACCGCCGCGCCGCGCCCGCCCTGCCGCCGCCGTCCCGGCCCGCCGATGGCCGCGTCCATCCACTCGCGCAGCGCCCAGAGCGTATCAAGCGCGTAATAGCGATGCTCGCCGCCGATGGCGCCGACGACCTCCCACAGCGCGTGCTCGGGCGCGCGGGTCAGCGCCGAGCCGCCTGCACGATAGGGATAGTCGCGATAGGCGTGGACGCTGTTGTGGTCTGGCGCGGGCGATGCCGTCATGAAGCGCTCCTGAACCGTGCTGCGAAGGCCGGGCTTGACCCCGACGCCGCGCGCCCGATGATCAGGCGGCGGAGGCGGCGGACAAGCGCGTGCGCGGCGGTGAAAGGGAATATGCGACAGTGAAACCGCAGAACGTCGCCATCACCGGCGCGACGGGGATGATCGGGACCGCGCTGACGGCGGCGCTGCGCGCCGAGGGGCGCGGCGTGACCGCGCTGACCCGCGACGCGGGGCTGGCGCGGCGCGTGCTGCCCGGCGCCGGATCGCCCGATCTGCGCGTCGCGGCCTACGATCCGCTTGGCGGCGACGCGCTGCGCGCGGGCGTGGAGGGCTGCGACGCGGTGGTGCATCTGGCGGGCGAACCGATCGTCGGGCGCTGGACGCCCGACACCCGCCGCGCCATCGGCCAGAGCCGCGCCGACGGCACAAGGCGGCTGGTCGCGGCGATCGCGGCGGCGCGCGATCGGCCAAGGGTGCTCGTCAGCGCCTCCGCCGCGCGCTTCTACGGCGTCAGCGACACCGCGATCTTCGACGAGGACAGCCCCCCCGGCCCGGCGTGGGATTTTCTCGCCACCGTCTGCCGGGCGTGGGAGCGCGAGGCGCTGGCCGCCGAGGCGCTGGGGGTGCGGGTGGTGATCCTGCGCTTCGGCGTGGTGCTGGGGCTGACGCGGCGGATGCGCGAGGTGCTGCCCAGCGTGCGCCGCTTCATCGGCGGCAGGGTCGGGTCGGGCCGACAATGGCTGTCGTGGCTGCACCTGAGCGACGCGGTGGCGGTGATCGAACGCGCGCTGGACGACGAAACGATGCGCGGCCCCTACAACGCCACCGCGCCGACCCCGGTTCCGATGGCGCAGTTCACCGCCGCGCTGGGCCGGGCGGCGGGCGGCGTGATCCCTGTCCCGGTGCCCACAGGGATCATCCAGCGCTATATGGGCGATGGCGCGACGGTTATCCTCGACGGCCAGCGCGCGCTGCCGAAGCGGCTGATCGCGGCGGGGCATCAGTTTCTCGAACCCGACATCGCGCGCGCGGCGGCCAGAGTGCTCGCCTGATCCGCCGCCGCGCGCCGCGCGACAGCGCGGACCATGGCGCCCAGCGCCAGCGCGCGCAGCGGCCACAGCACGAACCAGTAGAGCAGCCCCACCGCGCCCGCCGGGTGCCAGTGCAGCGTCGCATCCAGCCGGGTCGCGCCCTGCGGCAGCGGCGCCAGCGCGATCTCCAGCCCGCCGGCGCCGGGGCCGCGCAGGGTGGAGACCAGCGTCAGCCGGGCGCCGGGCGCCGCCGCCAGCACCCGCCAGCCGTCGAAGCGCAGCCCCGGCGCGAGGGGCCGGTCATCCCGGCGCGGCGCGGCGCCGCCGCCCAGCCTGCGCTCCAGCCAGAAACGCGCCCGCCACAGCGGCGCCAGCGCGAAATAGCCCGCCTCCGGCCCGCCGATCATGGCGACCGTCGGCCAGACCGCTTCTGGCGGCGCGGCGATGTCGGCGCTGCGCGTCAGGCTCTTGCCGTAGAAGCTCACGTCATGGCGGCGCCCGCGCAGGTCGAAGGCGCCCTCGCGCCAGCGGTCGGTGGCCAGCATCGCGCGCTCCTGCTCGAACACGCGGGTCACGGCGGTTTCAAAATCGGTTCCGGGCGGCGGCATGATCGCGCGCAGGGTCGCGTCGTCGGCGGAGAGGTCGTAGCGCAGGCCGGTGATCAGCGCCCGCGCCACGTTGACCGGCGTCGCGCTGATCAGCGCCAGCCACCAGCTCGACAACTCCGGCGTCAGCAGCGGCACGGGGATGATGATCGGCGCGCGCCGCCCCATCAGCCGCGCCAGCGCGCGCATCATCTGTTCATAGCTCATGCGCGCCGGCCCGCCGACCTCGAACACCTGGCCGCCCGCCTGCGGCGCCTGCGCCAGCGCGATCATCGTCGCCAGCAGGTCGTCGAGCGCCACCGGCGGCGACTTCGCGCGCACCCAGCGCGGCGTGACCATCGCGGGCAGGTGCGCCACCAGATCGCGCATCACCTCGAACGCCGCCGAACCGGCCCCGATCACGATGCCCGCCCGGATCTCGACCACCTCGACCGGCCCTTCGCCCAAGATGGCGCCGGTCTCGATGCGCGAGGCGAGATGCGGCGTGTCGGGGTCATGCGGCGAGAGACCGCCCAGATAGACGATCCGCCGCACCCCCGCTTCGCCCGCCGCACGCGCCAGATTGGCCGCCGCCGCGCGGTCGCGGGCGGGAAAGTCGCCGCCCGCCGCCATCGCGTGCACCAGATAATAGACGGTGTCCTGCCCGGTCAGCGCCGCGCGCAAGCTGTCGGGGTCGAGCGCGTCGGCGGCGCGGATCGTCACGCCGTCCCAGCCCTCCGCCGCCATCGCCGCCGTGCGCCGCGCCGCCGCCGTGACCGCGAAACCCATGGTGGCGAGGCGCGGCGTCAGGTGGCGGCCGATATACCCGCTGGCGCCCAGAACCAGAACCCGCTCAGCCATCCGCCGTTCTCCCTGCGTCGCCGCCTCGCGAGGATACGCGACCGGCCCGCCGCATGCGAGCGATCTCAGGCCTGCGCGCGCTCCGCCGCGCCCAGCGTCGCGTCGGTCGCGGCGGCGACGGCGCGCGACAGGGCGACAAGGCTGCGGTAGAAGTCGCTGTCGCCGACGCCCTTCTCCATCGCTGCGACCAGCAGCGGAAGCCACCGGCCCAGATGTCCGCGCCAGAACCGCGCGCGCCTTTCGCGCCAGACCGGATCGCCCAGGGTCGCCTCCCGGAACGCCAGATAATACATGAACTCGAGCGCATGAGTGATGTGATCGGGCGGTTCGGCCTGCGCGCCGGTCATGGCGAGCCCGGCTTCGGCGTAGGCTTCGGCGGCGGCGTTGGCCACCGGGCCCATCAGCCGCTGCTCGGGGTCGAGGTAGAAGCTCGCCCAGGGCGGCGCCGCCACGGCGAAGGGACCGACGAACAACGCCGCATGGGCGCGCGCCGGCACCAGCGGATCGGCGCATTCCTCCACCGCCGCCGCACAGGCTTCGGCGGCGCACGCAGCCTCGGCGCTCAGGTCGCTAAACGCCGCGCGCAGCAGTTCCGGCAGATCCTGCGGCCAGCTGGAGGGCGGCGAGAAGGCGCGCGTCAGGGCGAACCAGAGATTCGCTTCGCGCGTGGCGTCGATCACCGGCTCGGCCGCGGCGGGCTGGGGCTGGCTCATCATGGGCATGGCTCCTGCAAGGGGCGCGCGCGTCGCGGTGACGGGATAGAGAGGGTCGAAGCGAAAGGGCGGGGCGGCCGTCAGCCGCCCCGCCCGAAGCGTCTGCGTCCGCGATCAGCTGTTGAAGTCGCGGATATAGAACACATGCGGCTGCGTGCCCTGATCGCGCTGCAACACGCGCGGCGCATGGGCGGCGAGCGCCTGGCTCGGCTTGCTCTCGGGGTCGTTGATGTCGCCGAAGATGCGCGCGTCGGCCGGGCAGGCCACCACGCAGGCGGGATCCTCGCCCACCGCCAGCCGGTGGTCGCAGAAGGTGCACTTCTCCACCACGCCGCGCGGCCGGATGCCGGCGTAGGTCGTCGCGCGCGCCGGGTTGTAGTAGGGGATCGGCGCGCCCGCAGCCTCCGCGATCTCCAGTCCGCTCGACGTGCCGCCGGGGATCGCGGCCTCTTCAGGCTGCGTGAAGTTGTCGTGCGGTTCGTGCTTGTTGAACCAGATCACCCCGTAAGGGCACGAAAGCTGGCACAGCCTGCACCCGATGCACTTGTCGGGATTGTGCAGCGTCAGCCCGTCCTCGTTCTTGTACATCGCCGTCGTGGGGCAATTCTGCACGCAGGGCGCGTTGTCGCAGTGATTGCAGAGCGTCGGGATGTAGCGAAACTTGGTGTTCGGGAAAGTTCCGCTGGTCTCAGTGATATGGTTGGACCAGCTGAACTCGACCGGCACGTTGTTTTCGCTCTTGCAGGCGATGTCGCAGGCGGCGCACCCCACGCATTTGTGGAGGTCGATCACCATGGCGTAGCGTTTGGCGGACATGTCTTTTCACTCCATCCGATGGGGGCGTCAGGCCCGCTCGACCTTGACCCGGGTCGCGCCCCCATGGCGCGCCGTCGATCCGCTGAGGCGCTCGAACTCGGCCTCGTGCAGCTCGTTGTTGTTGCCGCCGCGAGGCATCCTCTGGGCGAAGTTGGCCGCCGCCACCCGGCCATAGGCCCAGTGGCCCTGACCGTAGCACTTGGCCACCGTGCCGGGCCGCACCCCTTCCCACAGCTTGAGCCGGACGGTGATCGCGCCGTTGGTCGACGTGACCCTGACCATCTCGCCGTTGGCCAGACCCAGCTTCGCGCCATCCACGGGGTTCATCTTGAGCACGTCGTCCCAGTTCTCGTCGCCCGGATCGGCGTCCTTGTGCGCCTGATACCAGGTGCAGTTGGCCGACCGGCCCTCGCGGTTTAGGCGCGAGCGGTGCTCGAAGAAGATCAGCGGGAACTCGGCCGCGTCGCCGTGGCGCACCGCCGGCTCGAAGTGCGGCACGAACGCCAGTTCGCCACGCGCCTCGTAATTGGTCGCCTCCATCACCGCGTCCACCGAGACATTGTGCCGCTCGGCATGGCCGGTCAGCGCCTTCTTCAGCGTCTCGCTGTAGAACTCGATCTTCTTGGTCTCGGTCTTGAAAGCGCCGAGCCGCTGGTCATAGGCGTAGCGGTGCGCGTTCCAGACGCCCTTTTCCTTGAAGTCGGCCCAACCCTCCAGCTTGTCACCGTATTTGCCGTATTTTTCGTGCGTGCTGTCCCAGCAGCCGCGCGTCAGCATCTTCAGCGCGTATTCGGTGAATTCGACGGCGTTGGCGGGGTGGGCCCCGGTCTCCGGATCGGCGAACGCCTCGGTGTAGTAGCGATAGAGGTTGTCAAAACCCCGGTCGCGCAGTTTCTCCGCCAGCATCCACGTGACTTCGCTCTCGTCCATCTTGGCGTCCACGATCGGCTCGATGACACGCTGGTTGAGCGAGATATAGCTGTGCAGGTTCTGCTTGCTCTTGATGAAGCCGCTCTTCTCGAACAGCTGATGCGCCGCCGGCAGCACAACGTCGGCGAACATCGTCATCTCCGAAGCGTTGGTGGTGATGTGGACGAAGAACGGCAATGCCGACAGCGCCTGCTCCCAGCGCTGCGCGCCGGAGCAGGAGAAGGTGAAGTTGCACCAGTAGCCGATCGCCATCTTGATCTCGTTGGGCGACTTGGCCAGCATCCCGTCGGCGGCGGCGTTGGTCACCACGCCCCCGCCGCTCTTGCCCTTGTTGAGCGCAGGAAATGCGAGCGTGCCGCGCTGGTCGATCTTCGGCAGCTTGGACTTCTTCGCCGCGACCTCATCCATGTAGGGCTTCATGTCCGGCACATGGTCGGCCGGATCCTTGCCCTTGGCGACCACGCCGCCGATCGAGTCGAACGAGCCGACCAGCCCGTTCAGCGCGTGGGCCGCCATGCCGGAGTAGCCGCCGCGCGCCTGCATCGACGCCCCCGGCGAGACCCAGCTGATCGCGCGCGGCGCCGCCGCCGCGAAGCCCAGCGCCACGCGCCGGATCTGCTCGGCCGGAATGCCGGTGCGCTCGGCGGCCCATTCCGGCGTGCGGTCCTTCAACTCAAGGTTCCACCACTTCACGATGCCGTAGGTCTGGTTTTCGTTGAACACCGGAACCATGGCCGGCGCGGCGTCGGTGGCGGTCTCGCCGTCCGCAGGCGCCTGGGCGATCTGCTCGGGCACCATCGCACCGGCGACGAAGCGGTTCTGGCCGTCGGCGAAATCGCCGACGAACGCCTTGTTCCAGACGCCTTCGGTGAGGATCACATGCGCCATCGCCACCGCCAGCGCGCCGTCTTCGCCCGGGATGACCGGCAGCCACTCGTTCGCCTTGGCCGCCGTCGCCGACAGCCGGGGATCGACCACCGCCACCGTCGCCTGGTCGCGCATCGCGCCCCAGAAGTTGATCGCGTGCGGCACCTGGCGGTTGGAGCTGACCGGATCGGCGCCCCAGCTCAGGATATAGCGCGTGTGCTCGATGTCGTAGTCGCGATAGTCCCACAGACCTTCGACATAATAGGAACTGAATTTCTCCGCCTCGGCGCAGATCGCGGAATGGCTGATGGCGTGCGGGCTGCCGATGATCTTGGGCACGGCGCCGTAGAGAAGGTCGCGCATGTAGGTGTAGCGGCCCCGGAACAGCGCGAATTTCTCGGTCTCGTCGTTGTTGCGCAGCTCCATGATCTTGTCGGCGACCATGTCCATCGCCTCGTCCCATGAGATCGGCACGAAGCCGGGATCCTGGTCGCGGCCCTTCCGGGGGTTGGTGCGCTTCATCGGCTGGCGCACCCGGTCGGGGTCATAGACCTGTTGCAGCGCCAGATGCGGGCGCGGGCAGATCTTGCCGTGGTTGGCCTTGGCGTTGGGGTTGCCGCGCAGATGGATCGCGCGGCCGTCCACCACCTTCACCTGCACCGCGCACCAGCTGGTGCAGCCCTGGCAGGTGGTGGATTTCCACTCGCCGATCGAGGTCTGCGGGCCGGTCTGGGCCTTGGCGGCCTCGGCGAAGAAGCTGAGCGCAGGGCCGCCCGCCGCCCCCGCCGCCAGCCCTGCGCCTTGCAGAAAGCCGCGCCGGGTGGGTGTCCAGGCCATGTCGGTTTTCGGGGTTTTCGTATGAATGGTCATGACTTGGGCATCCTCAGGAAAGGGTGGCGAGGGAGGCGGCCTGCGGGGCGATCTGCGCGCCTAGCACCACCGAATAGCGGATCGCGTAGCCGCCGATCACCAGCAGCAGGCAGGCCAGCGCCAGCGCGGCGACCGGCGGCTTGCCGGAATCGCGCGCCTGAAGCGCGGCCCAGCCGCCCAGCAGCAGCGGCAGGATCAGGCCGAGCGCGACACCGACGCCGCCGAGCAGCATCCCGTACTCGCCGAGCAGCGCCGACAGCGCCTCCCGCGCGCGGACCGGGCCGAAGCGCAGGTCGATCCACCACGCCAGCAGCGTGACCAGCAGCAGCGCGGCGGCGCCCATCATCACGCCGCCGAGCGGGCGCAGCCCCATGAAGAACCCTGCCTGATCGCCCTCCTCAAAGCCCTCGCCCGCCACCGCGCGGCGCAGCATGTGAAACAGCAGCGCGACCGAGGCGCCGGTCAGCACGAACAGCAGCACCGAGGCGATCACCATCGGGCCGGTCGCCCACACCGCGTGTGAGGTGATCGTGGCCAGCAGCGCGCCGTGGTAGATGCCGATGATCGCCGCAAACGGCACGGCGACGATGCTCACCAGCCCCGCCGACACCGCCGGGACCAGTTCGACATCGGGAAACAGCAGCCGGAAGGCGAAGATCGCCGACAGCGCCACGAAAGCGCCCTGGATCATCGCGCCCCACCACATCACCGAGGTCGAGGCGATGTTGAGGCCCATCTGGTAGGCGTGCGCCTTGTAGCCCAGCTTCCAGAACAGCAGCGACAGCCCCATCGCCACCGCGATCGGCGCGATCACCGAAGCGGTTTGCGCCAGCGCGCGATAGCGCGGCGCGCCGAAGCGCCACAGGGCGAAGGCGAGCAGGAAGGCGCCGACCCCGACGCCGCCGAGAAACAGGTCGGTGGCCACGCGCCAGTCCCATATCTCTCCGATTTGCGTATTGTAGAAGATCGTCGGCTCCATCGCCCCCTCCATCGCGCGGTTACATCTCGCAGCGCGAAGCAGGCGAGCGTCGCGCTTCCCTGAATCATGGATACAGGCGCCGCGTCCGGTTCACTTTGATGCAGGTCAACTTGAGGGTGGCTATCGGGCTATCCCGGGGTCGGGACGGTGAGACTTTGGTCTCAGAGCCGCTGGCCGGTTCCGAGATGGCGACATTCGGGGCACTTGCGCATCTGCGCCAGCATCGGCGCATCGGCGCCGCCCGCCGTCGCCTTGCGCAGCATCGCATCGCGCAGCGGCTGCGGCATGAAGGCGGTCCCGCAGGCGTCGCAGGCGGCCAGCGGCGCGGCGTTGAGACTGCGCCAGCCGGCGCGGACCGCCGCCGGGGCCAGCCGCGGCGCCAGCGTGATCGCCTGTTCCGGACACATCCGGGCGCACAGCCCGCACTGCACGCAATTCGCCTCGACGAACTCGATCCGCGCGGTGTCGTCCTCGGCGTAGCGGATCGCCGCCGTGGGGCAGGAGCGCGCGCAGACCGAACACAGCGTGCAGGCCGAGGGATCGATCTCGATGGCGCCCACCGGCGCGCCCTGCGGCAAGGGCGCAGGCTCGAAGCCGCCCTCCGGCTCCAGCCGCGCCAGCGCCGCGTTCAGGAAGTCGCGCTTGCGCGCGGTGGGCGGCGGCGTGATCGGCGCGGCGTCGCGCGCGGCGGACGCCGGGTAAGCATCCGCGCCGGCCATCCGCACCGCGCCCGCGCCCAGGCCCAGCGCCGCCGTCATCGCCTGCGCCATCGCCAGCCGCCCGGCCAGCAGCGCCTGCGTCTGCGGCGGGGCGTCGGGCTCGGGGTCCAGCGTCACCGACTGCGCCCCGGCGGCCAGCGCCGCCAGCCACAGCTCCTCGCCAAAGGTCGCCAGCGCCGGCACCGCCAGCGCGCCGTCGCCGCCGTTCGCCGACACCGCCAGCGCCCCGCCCTCTTGCGCCAGGGCCGCGTGGGTCGCGTCGAGCAGCGCGGCGCGATCGGGCGCGGTCACGCTCAGCGCGCCGGTCGGGCAGGCCAGCGCGCAGGCGGCGCAGCCCTGGCACAGCCACGGCTCGACATGGATCACCGTCCCCTCGGAGCGGATCGCCTCGGCGCCACAGACATCGAGGCAGCGGGCGCAGCCGGTCTGGCCCTGACGCTCATGCGCGCAGATCTCGGGCGTGTAGGTGAAATACTTCGGCTTGCGAAACGCGCCGACAAGGCCGCGCGCGGTCTCAACAGCCGCATCGGTCGCCGCCGCGCCGACCGGCGCGAAATAGCCCGGCGGAAGAACCGCGCGGTCGATCAGCGGCGCCGCCGACAGGTCGATCACCACGTCGGCGCGCACCTCTCCGGCGCCCTCGACCGCGATGCGGAACACGCCCAGCCAGCCGCTGACCGCCGTCGCCCGACCCGGATGCGCGGTCACGCCCGCCGTCACGCCCGCCGTCACGCCCGCCGCCTCACCCTCTGCGACGCGCGCGCCGGGCGCGATCAGAATCACCGCGCGCTGCGGCGCCAGCCGCGCCGCCAGCGGCGCACCGCCCGCGCCGATCACCGCCACCACGCCGTCGGAGAGATAAGACACCGTCCCGGCGCCCACCGCCTCGTCGGGCGCCACGGGCGTCAGCGCCATCCTGCAGCCGGTCATCGGGCGTCCTTCGGTCTGGGGAATGCGCGCGCTCAGGCGGCGCGCGAGGCGATCTTCTCGGTCAGCACCGCATAGAGCGCCGAGGCGTCGTTGCAGGAGCGCAGCTTGGCGCACACCGCAGGGTCGCGCAGCGCCCGCGACACCCGCGCCAGGGCGCGCAGGTGATCGGCGCCGGCGTCCTCGGGCGCCAGCAGCGTGAACACCAGATCCACCGGCTGATCGTCCACGGCGTCGAAGTCGATCGGCTTCTCAAGACGCATGAAAAGGCCGCGAATCGCCTCGACCCCCGCCAGCCTTGCATGCGGCGCCGCAACGCCCCTGCCCATGCCGGTGCCGCCCAGCCGCTCACGCTCCAGGAGCGCCTCGAACACGGCGCGCGCCTCCAGCCCATAGACCTCGGCGGCGCGGGCCGCGATCTCCTGAAACAGCTGCTTTTTCGACGTGGCGCGCAGATTGCACACAGCCGCGTCCGTCCTCAGGATGTCCCGGATTTCCATCGATCCCTCCCGCAGGCGGTCAGTGAGTGTTGGCGGAGAGTATCTCGGGGTCAACCCAGCCGATATTCCCGTCGTCGCGGCGGAACACGACGTTCAGCCCGCCATGGCGCTCATTGCGAAAGATCAGGAATGGCGCCTGCGCCAACTCCATCTGCATCACCGCCTCGCCCGCCGAGATCTTCTGGATGTCCATGGTCATCTCGGCGACGATCACCGGGTCGAGCGTGTCGGGCTCGGACGCCTCGTCGTCGTGCCCGGCGCCCGAGATCACATAGGCCGCCGCCGCCGTCGCCTCGATCGGCTCGCGCCGCTCGGCGTGGTGGTCCTTCAGGCGGCGCTTGTAGCGGCGAAGCTGCTTCTCGAGCTTTTCGAGACAGGCGTCGAACGCGGCGTAGATCTCGTGCGCCCCGCCTGCGGCCTGCGTCATGATCCCGGTCGGCAGGTGGATCTTCGCGTCGCACTTGAACGCGGCGCCGTCGCGCGAAAACGTGATCTGCCCGTTGACCGCGCGCTCGGCGTATTTGCCGATCGCGTCCTTGATCCGGGTCTCGACATGGAGCCGCAGCGCGTCGCCAATGTCGATCTGCTTGCCGTTGATCTGAATCTGCATCTGTCATCCTGCTGCGGAGAGCCGGGGGTCGCGCCGCATGCCGCTCGTCACGCCGCCCCTCCGGCGGTGGCGGACCGTAGTTTCGTCTCAATTCCAAGTCAACGAAACCCTAAACTGCGGCGCGCGCGCGGCGACGGCGCGCCACCGATGACGGAATATTGAGCGCCTCGCGATACTTGGCCGCAGTGCGCCGCGCGATGTCGATCCCTTCGGCCTTCAGCGCGCGCGTCAGATCGTCGTCGGACAGCGGCTTGCCCGGCGTCTCGGCGTCGATCAGCGCGCGGATTCGCGCCCGGACCGCCTGCGCCGAATGCGCCGCGTCGCCGTCGCCGATCGCGGTGGTGAAGAAGAACTTCAGCTCAAGCAGGCCGCGCGGCGTGGCCATGAACTTGTTCGCCGTCACCCGGCTGACGGTGGATTCGTGCACGCCCACGGCCTCGGCCACCGCCTTCAGCGTCATCGGCTTCAGCCCCGCGACGCCTGCGGCGAAAAAGCCCGCCTGCGCGCGCACGATCTCGGCGGCGACGCTGACGATGGTGCGCGCGCGCTGATCGAGGCTTTTCTTCAGCCAGCTGGCGCTCTGCGCGCACTGCCCAAGGTAGAGCCGGGTCGCATGATCGCCGCCGCCGTCCACCCGCGCGGCGTAACTTTGGTCGATCAGCAGGCGCGGCGCAGCGTCGGGGTTCATCGTCACCCGCCAGCCGCCAGCGCCGTCGGCGCTGACCAGCACATCGGGGATCACCGGCTCGGCGAGGGCGCCGCCGAACGCCATCCCCGGCCTGGGGTCGAGCGCGCGCAGCTCCGCCAGCATGTCGGCGAGATCGTCGCAATCCACGCCACAGCGCGCCGCCATCTTCGCCGCCGGAGTGGTGGGCAGGTCGGCGAGATTGTCGAGCAGCGCGCGCATCGCGGGGTCGAGCCGGTCGCGCTCGGCCAGTTGCAGCGCCAGACATTCGGCCAGATCGCGCGCGCCCACCCCGGTCGGCTCACAGGCGCGGATCGCGGCGGCGGCGGCCTCCACAGTTTCAGGCGCCGCGCCCAGCCGCGCCGCCGCCGCGGCCGGATCGACCCGCAGATACCCCGCCTCATCGAGCTCGCAGGCCAGCGCGTCGGCCACGACGCGCACCGGCGCCGCCAGCCGCGCGAGCGCAAGCTGACCGATCACATGCGCCGCCAGCGTGACGGGCGCGGCCAGCGGCGCATCATGGTCGAACGCCTCGAAATCGGCGCGCCCGCCCGCGCCGCCGCGCAGCGAGGGCGGCGCGTCGGCGGCCTCGTAGAGATTGTCGCGCCCGGTGTCGAACTGCGCCTCGCCCGCCGCCAGATCGGCGCGGCGGATGTCGGCGTCCACCGCCAGCCGCTCGCCCGCCACCGGCTCGGGGCGCGCGCTCGCCTGCACGCCGTCGGCGATCTCGATCAGCGGGTTGCGCTCCACCTCGGACGCGAGAAAAGCGCCCAGTTCGACCGTGGACATCTGCAGCATCTGGATCGCCTGCCGCAGCTGCGGCGTCATCACCAGCGACTGCGTCTGCCGAAGATGCAGGCTCTGACGCATGGTCACCGGCGCGCCGCCAGCGCCGGCGCGCCGTCAGATCCGAAAGCGCTCGCCCAGATACACCCGCCGCACATTGACGTCCTCCACCACCGCATCCGGCGCGCCGCTCATCAGGATCCGACCGTCATGCAAGATATAGGCCCGATCGATGATCTGGAGAGTTTCCCGCACGTTGTGGTCAGTGATCAAGACCCCGATGCCGCGATCCTTCAAATGCGCGACAAGTTCCCGGATGTCGCCCACCGCGATCGGATCGACGCCCGCGAACGGCTCGTCGAGCAGCACATACGCCGGGTCGCCCGCCAGACAGCGCGCGATCTCGACGCGGCGGCGTTCACCGCCGGACAGCGCCACGGCGGGGGTGCGGTGCAGGTGGGATATCGAGAACTCCGCCAGCAGCGCCTCCAGCCGGTGCTCGCGGGTCTGGCGGTCGGGCACGGCGATCTCCAGCGCGGCGAGGATGTTGTCCTCGACGCTGAGGCCGCGAAAGATAGACGCCTCCTGCGGCAGATAGCCCACGCCGAGACGCGCGCGGCGATACATCGGCAGGGCGGTCACGTCGCGCCCGTCGATCAGGATCGCGCCGCTGTCGGCGGGCGCCAGCCCGGTGATCATGTAGAAGCAGGTGGTCTTGCCGGCGCCGTTCGGGCCCAGCAGCCCGACCACCTCACCCCGGCGCAGGTCGAGGTCCACGTCGCGCACCACCGGGCGGCGGCGATAGGCCTTGCCGAGGCCGCGCACGCAAAGCCCTGTCGCGGCGGGCGCGCCGGTCATGGGCGCGCCTTCACTTGTTCTGGCGCGAAGCGGGGTTGAACACCGATTGCACGCGCCCGCCCTCCACGCGCCCCTGACCGCTGGTGAGATCGACCACCAGCCGCTCGCCGCGGATCGCGTTCTCGCCCTGCGCCAGCACCACGCCGCCGCCCATGGTGATCATGCCGGTGGAGACCTGGTATTCCGCCCATTTTCCGCGCGCCGATTCGGCGCCCGAGGTCAGGAACACGTCGCCTTCGGCGCGCAGCCGGTCGATGTCGCCGCCGCCGTCCTCAGCCTGCGCATACCACACGTTCAGCGTGTCGGCGGTCAGCCGCAGCGCGCCCTGCCCGGCCACGACCGCGCCGCTGAAGATCGCGCGGCTCTCGGCCTGGCGCACCTCCAGCGCGTCGGCGGTGATCTCGATGGGCTGCGTGCTGTCGTGCTTGAAGCCGCCGAACGGGTCGCCCTTCTGCTGCGCAAGGGCCGTCCCCGCCAGCGCCAGCGCCATCAGCGCCGCGCCGGCCATGCGCAAGATGTCCATGCCCCGCCCCTATCTTGCGCGGGCGGGATCGATGCGCACCCGCACGCGGTCTTCGAACCAGACGACGAACGCCCCGTCGCGGCGCGCGGCGCGCATCGCGCCGGCGGCAATGTCGCCCGCCGGGCCGGAAACTGCAACAGGCCCCTGCGCCGCGAGCGTCTCGGCCTTGATGTCGATGTCGGCGCGCGGCGCGGTGAGCCGCCAGCCGTCGGAGGTCGCGCCCGCGACGCCGCCCTCAAGCCGCATCGTGCTGAGTTTTGGGCGGATTTCGCCGCCTTCGGCGGTCAGCGTCGCGCGGCGGTGCGGGTCGATCTCGATCTCGCCGCGCACCGGGCCAAGGCCGACGCGGTCGGGGTCCGGCCCGTCGGGCAGCGCCCAGTCGGCGGTGACCGCGAAGGGCTGGCCGTCACGGGTGACGCCGGTGAAGCGCGGCTCGGACAGCCGCAACCCCTCCGTCACATCGAAGTCGATCGCCGAGACGCCGACGCCGCGCCCCAGATCGCTGCGCGACGCGAGAAACAGCGCCGCGACAAGGCCGACGGCCGCCAGCGGCAGCGCCACCTTGAGAAACCGGACGATCCCGCTCCGGGCGTCGCCCGCCATGGTCAGACCACGCCGGCGCGCAGGCAGTCGTGGACGTGGATCAGGCCCAGCGGTTTCTGCGGCCCCTCGCCCGGCGACGCGACGAACAGGCAGGTCGCCCGGCGCGCGCCGTTCATCACCGCCAGCGCCTCGGACGCCAGCGCGTCAGGCCCGATGGTCAGCGGATCGTGCGTCGCCACGTCGCCCGCCACCCGGTCGAGCAGCCCGTCCATGTTGCGCCGCAAATCGCCGTCGGAGATCACGCCCACCAGCCGCCCCTCCGCGTCCGCCACGCCCGCCACGCCAAAGCCGCGCGCGGTCATCGCCAGCAGCACATCGCGCATCGGCGCGTCGGGCGCGACCACCGGCATCTCGGCGGGGCCGTGCATCAGGTCGCGCACCTTGACCAGCATCGCGCCCAGCTTGCCGCCGGGATGAAAGGTGCGGAACTGCTCGACGCTGAAGCTGCGCCGCTCCATCAGCGCCACCGCCAGCGCATCGCCCAGCGCCAGCGTCATCGTGGTCGAGGTCGTCGGCGCCATGCCCACCGGACAGGCCTCCGCCGCCTGCGGCAGCACCAGCGCCACGTCCGAAGATTGCAACAGCGCGCTGCCGGGGCGGCTGGCCACGCCGATCAGCGGGATCTGGAAGCGGCGGGTATGGGCGACGATGTCGTGCAGCTCCGCCGTCTCGCCGGAGTTGGACAGCACCAGCGCCACG